>VMBT01000176.1_pt1 | contig 43310 bp, 38 predicted proteins | sample 4404301 | NCBI WGS metagenome assembly VMBT01 (sample SAMN12238535, study PRJNA552566) | marine metagenome | isolation source: Coastal seawater | place: USA: coastal Georgia, Sapelo Island | collected 2008-08/2009-08
ACTGAAAGAATTGATTATTGAGGCTGAGCTTGCGGCATCTGAGGCTTTTTTCACAAATTCAACTCACAATGTTTACTTAACGCCCGTAGACACTCGTCTTCCACCAGACCATGTGTTTAATAAGCAATTGGTTTCTTCGAAGGGTTGTATTTGTATGGATCAAATCCCATCCAATTCAAAACTCAAAAAACTATACAACTACTCAGGGTTTAAAAATTTTGTAGCAAAAATAGTCGGTGAAAAAAAATTATACCCATACGAAGATCCACTTTCATCGATCAACGTGCATTATGCGGGTGAAGGTCAGGAGTTAAATTGGCACTTTGATAACTCAGAGTTTGCCATTACTTTGCTATTACAAAGTCCTCTTGAGGGCGGAAAATTTGAATACATAAAAAATTTCCGCAATGCTGAAAAAAACGAAATGAATTTTGATGGTGTGGCAGAGTTGCTAAACGGTTCTGTAAAACCTGAGACCTTAATTATGGAGCCTGGAACATTAGTACTTTTTCGCGGTCGTAATTCAATACATCGAGTGACACCTTCAATTGGTGAGCAAGGCAGAATTCTTGTTGTCCTCGCTTATAATTCACAGCCGGGAATAGCACTTTCAGAAAGCGCAAGAAAAACCTTTTACGGCCGCCTTAATTAGCAGTTGCTGCAAAATACATCGGTAATAAATTTCTAGATAACAATCATCATGCTTATGTTATAAATACTTGTCTGAGCGCTTAAAAAGAATATTTGTGTATAATCTTAGAAATTTTAGTTATTCGCTTTCTTGGCTAATTACATAGCTCTCGTTTATTTTTGAGCTTTTCCAAGATTTTTAGTTTTGAGGGCGGATACAGCAAGTTATATAAAACAGAGAAAATTGGGAGTATCTAATGAAACTTTTAACGAAAGTCAGCCTTGTTGCAGTATCTGTTGGTTTCGCTACAGAAACTTTTGCAGAAGAATGGAATGTATCCGTTTGGGGCAAACGTAGGGCCTTTACCGAGCATGTTGAAAAGTTAGCCGAGCTAGTAAGCGCAAAGACTGGCGGAGAATTCACTATGAATATTTCTTATGGTGGATTGTCAAAAAATAGGGAAAATTTGGATGGAATAAGCATTGGCGCATTCGAAATGGCACAATTTTGTGCGGGTTATCACAGAGATAAAAATAGGGTTGTAACAGTGTTAGAACTTCCATTTTTGGGTGTTGAAACGCTTGAACAGGAAGTTGCGGTGTCGAGCGCTGTTTATGCTCATCCTGCCGCCACGGAAGAAATGGCACAGTGGAATGCAAAACTACTCATGACATCACCTATGCCTCAGTACAATCTCGTCGGCACTGGAGAGCCGAGAGACACGCTGGAAGACTTTAATGGCATGCGAGTGCGAGCTACTGGCGGACTGGGTCAAGCATTTAAGTCTGTAGGTGCAGTTCCAACATCGGTTACGGCTACAGAAGCATATCAAGCTATGGAGTCGGGTGTCGTTGATACAGTTGCGTTTGCTCAGCATGCACACCTGTCTTTTGGAACAATAAATCAAGCGGATTGGTGGACTGCAAACCTCAATCCTGGAACTGTGAATTGTCCGGTTGTAGTTAACATTGATGCGTATGAAGGACTTTCTGCTGATCATCGGGAAGCGCTTGACGGATCTATTGAGGAAGCACTTGATCACTACCTTGATAACTACGGCAAGTTATTGGCTAAGTGGGATACTGTTCTTAGTGAAAAGGGTGTGAAAAAAGTTGAAATAAGTGACTCTGTTATACAGGAGTTCAGGGCAAAAGCGGCAGACCCTATTCGGGATGCTTGGATCGCTGATATGGAAGCCCAAGGTATTCCTGGACAGGAGCTTTACGATTTAGTTATGAGCACCTTAGCAAAAGCTAAAGCGTCAAATTAATTCCAAACTTAAAGTTGGGCTGGCTCACACCGGCCCAACCGATTAGCTCTGGGAGCAATTTATGGGTGGCCAAGTATCTGTAATTGAAGACTCAAGTCTATTGAGTCGCTTGGATTTAGGCCTTCTAAAAATAGAGAGAGCTTGTGCTTTAATAAGCGGCTTGGCAATTTTTTCTCTTATGTTTCTAGCTGCATATTCTGTTACCGGACGAAAATTTTTTAATTCACCGCTGTCGGGTTATGTCGACTATATAGAAGCTGCTATGCCTATAATTGCAATCATGGGTGTTTCTTATGTTCAAAGAGACGGTAGCCATATCCGAATGGATCTTTTCGTATCATTGTTAAAGGGACGTTCGTTATGGATGTTTGAACTGATATCGGTGATATTAATATTTATATTGATTACGTCTCTTACATGGGGTGCTTGGTTACACTTCGATCGATCTTTTGATTGCGCACGCCCGTTTTGCAGTCGGGATAGCTCAATTGATATTGGGATACCAATTTGGCCATCAAAACTGGTTGTTCCGTTTGCTTTTTCAGTATTAGCTTTACGTCTTATATTGCAAGGAATTGGATATTCACGCGCTCTTTTCTTGGGTTTAGAGAAGCCGGCGGCTGTACCACTTGTCCTGAACGCCACGGAACAGGCAAGGCTGGAAACAGACGCTATTGATAGAGCGAAGTAATGGAAAATATTACAATAGGTCTATGGGTGAGCGGCGGAATGCTGGCTCTCGTATTCGCAGGGATGCGAGTAGCTTTTGCTGCTGGTCTAGCAGGCTTTTTGGGACTTGTTTGGCTACGTTGGAACGGGTTTGATTATGACCTAGATAGGTTCGCGAAGGCACTGCAAATCAGCGTCAAAATTGCTGGGCTGACTCCACACTCCAAAGTAAGTGCACAAGTACTTAGTTTGATCCCTGTATTTATTCTGATTGGCTATTTGGCTTACTATGCAAAATTGACAACTGCCCTGTTTGAGGCGGCTAAGCGTTGGATTGCCTGGGTGCCGGGAGGCTTGGCGGTATCAACGGTTTTTGCGACTGCAGGTTTCGCGGCTGTTTCTGGAGCATCAGTTGCAACGGCTGCTGTATTCGCTAGAATTGCCATCCCTGAAATGCTCAAAATAGGTTACAATAAGCAGTTCGCGGCTGGTGTAGTGGCTGCGGGCGGTACGCTGGCCTCATTAATCCCACCGTCTGCAATTCTTGTTATTTATGCAATAATTGTTGAACAAGATGTGGGAAAATTATTACTAGCCGGGTTTATTCCAGGTGCATTTTCAGCTGTTGTCTATGGTGCTTTAATTGTGTCGATGGCTGTTTTTTTTAAAAATATTGGACCTCCTGTGAGTGGTTTTACTTGGAAAGAACGAATTGAAAGCTTACCTCCAGCCTTCCCAATTGTAGCTGTCGTCATCATTATTATTTTCTTTGTTTATAATCCATTTGGAGACGCCTGGGGGACACCGACGGAGGGTGGGGCGATAGGAGCGTTCATTGTCTTTATAATGGCTTTGTACAGAGGAATGCGGTTGAAGCAACTTAAAGAGGCTTTGCTAGAAACGGCAAAATTAACCATAATGATTTTTACCATAATATGGGGTGTATTGATATATGTAAGATTTCTGGGTTTTGCGGAGTTGCCCGATGCATTTTCTACGTGGATTACGTCTTTGGAAATGTCACCAATTTTAATACTAATCTTTATATTGCTCGGCTACGCCATCCTTGGCATGTTTATGGATGCTATTGGAATGTTGCTACTAACCTTGCCTGTAGTTTATCCTGCGGTAATGGCCTTAAATGGTGGCGAGTACGTTTCCGCAACTGATAGTGCTTTTGGAATGTCTGGGCCGATGTGTGCAATATGGTTTGGAATTCTGGTGGTGAAAATGGCCGAATTTTGTTTGATCACCCCACCAATTGGATTGAATTGCTTTGTTGTTGCTGGAGTGCGTGATGATTTAAGTGTTCAAGATGTATTTAAAGGCGTCACACCTTTTTTCATAGCTGATGCTTTTACTATAGCTATTTTGATAGCTTTCCCTCCGATTGTTCTTTGGCTTCCATCACTCGCTTAAAAGCATATTAGTTTTTTGGTTGTAGGTTATTCACTATACCTTCCCCATACATCATATTTTGGCCATATTTTGCAGCTAGTATTGTTTATCATAGTAGTCGCAAAATCTGTTTCATTGATCCGACAATACCCCACCAATCTTTTGTAGCTCATTGCACCAGTTAACTCACAGATCACCTTTGAATTCTTAAATTGCGAGGCAAATTTAGAAGCACGCTGGCCTTCTGCTGTATCATTTTCGGGGCAGTCTAATGCCGCTATACGGACAGGGATATTCCCCACCTCAATCGTATCGCCGTCTCTGACGTGGGAGATTATGCCGGTAAGCACGGAATATTCGAGAGCTTTTGCTTGCGGAATAAAAGTAGAAATTATCAGTAATATTAAGATCATAAAGCTGAAGACCCTAATAATAGAATTATACCTGCCGTGGGCACAAAATAAGATAATTTAATCTCCTTCTCAGCGAGTCCCCGAAAATTGAGAGCGCCAGTTTTCGCACTCCTCATCACTTATTTTTTGGAACAACACCTCTGGAACTGTAAATTTAGAACCTGCGATTAAAGTATTGGCGGCCTCAAGTACATTTTCGGGCCAGCTCCAGTCATCACAGTCCATGGCCAACATAAGTTTTTCTGATGTAGTCGGAATAAATGGTTGAGATAAAATCGCATAAATTCGAATTAAGTTAAGCGCTAGTCTAATTTGCGCAGCGGCTTTGCCTTCATCCTCTTTATATACAGACCATGGTGCCGATGATTGCAAATATTCGTTTCCTAAAGCCCAGATTGCGCGAAGCTCAGCTGCAGCTTTGCGAATTTCTATTTTTTCCATATATTTTTCGTAACTTTTTACTTGGCTTGCTAAGCTATCAATCAGACTATTTTCGGCCTGACCATAGTCTCCACCGGCAGGTATTTCTTCACCAAATTTAGACCGGCAAAATTTGGTTACTCTGCTTACAAAATTGCCTAAAACATCTGCCAGATCTTTGTTTACGCTACTTTGAAAATTATCCCATGTAAATTCAGAGTCAGAACTTTCAGGAGCATGGCTCAGCAGCCACCAGCGCCAATAATCCGCTGGAAGAATGTCGAGAGCATCATCCATGAAAACACCTCGCCCTCTCGAAGTAGAAAATTGACCGCCGTCATAATTCAAATAGTTAAAGGATTTTATATAGTCTACTAGCTTCCAAGGTTCTCCTGAGCCCAAAATAGTGGCAGGGAAAGAAAGAGTATGAAAAGGTACGTTATCTTTTCCCATGAATTGGGTATAGACAACGTCATCAGCACCTTTATCAGTGCGCCACCACTTTTCCCAGTTGTTCCCTTTACCCGCATTCACCCATTCCTGTGCACATGCGATGTACTCAATTGGAGCATCAAACCAGACATAAAATACCTTGTCTTCCATTCCAGGCCAAGGACTGTTACCTTTTTTAACAGGAATGCCCCAGTCCAAGTCTCTTGTAATTCCACGATCCTGCAACCCATCACCATCATGTAGCCATTTCTTCGCAATAGATGTTGTGAGAATGGGCCAATCCGCCTTACTCTCAATCCATTTTTCCAAGCTATCTTTCATATTGGATTGGCAAAGATACAAATGCTTAGTTTCTCGTTGCTCCAGTTCTGTTGCTCCCGAGATTGAGGAGCGCGGGTTTATAAGATCTGTAGGATCTAACTGCTTCGTGCAACTGTCACATTGATCGCCTCTAGCATCTTCAAATCCACACGCAGGGCAGGTTCCCTCGATATAACGGTCTGGTAAATATCTTCTGTCAACATGAGAATAAATTTGCGTTTCTATAACTTCTTTAATTAAACCTGCTGCTTCTAATTGACCTGCGAAGTGCTGAGTTAACTTATGGTTTTCTAGGCTTGAAGACCTTCCGAAGTGATCGAAAGAAAGGCGGAACCCATTTGCTAATTGCGCCTGGACTGCGTGCATTTCCTCACAATATTCTGATATGTCTTGGTTAGCCTTAGCTGCTGCCAGCTCTGCAGGTGTTCCATGTTCATCTGTTGCACATAGAAATAAGACTTCATTACCGCGTCCTCGCTGATACCTAGCATATAAATCAGCGGGAAGCTGGCTGCCAATTAGATTTCCAAGATGCTTTACGCCATTAATATAGGGTATTGCTGAAGTTATAAGGTGCCGCTGCATAGTAAGCCTGTTGTTTTACAACCGTTTAGCTTATGTCGATGAAATTTGGAAGGGACATAGCTAATTCACTTTATCATAAATGACCTTGCATCAATTTTTTTGGTTTAATGGAACACTATTTTTTATCTTTATTAGTCGATTTCAAGAGTCTGCCGATTAAAAATGATGTCCGCGGTGAATAAATATAGTCCGTTTTTTCCTCCACAGATGGTCTTGAGAGCATTCTGTAAAATCCAAAAATAACTAAACCTAAATGTCCTACAGCAATTAAGTAAAATAAAGCTGCAGGTCCAAATGTACCCATCAGGACGGAGGCTGTGTAGGGTGCTGCAATTGCGCCTACCGCGTAAAAGAACATTAGGGCTGCTGAAAGCTCAACTCGCTCATAATCATTAGCAAAGTCATGAGCATGAGCAGCCGCCACCGAAAAGATAGGAAACGTGGTAAACCCGAATAGGCCAGCAGTAATCATAAGAGTGTAAATATTAGTTGTCGTAATATTGGCAGTTACGGCGCAACTTATTATCGCAGCAAATGATAGCCAAATAAGTACCCAACGGCGGTCTATTTTGTCTGCGATATATCCAATCGGATATTGAGCAATTGCTCCGCCGAGAACAAAGGAGGCTAAAAAGTAGGCAATAGCAGTAATCTCAAGTCCTACCTGTTGACCAAAAATAGGACCTGTCATTCGAAAGGAGGCTCCAGACAGGGCGGCGACTACCACACCAACTGCAGCGAGCGGTGATCGGCTAATTGCCAGCATAGGCCTAAGTCTTGGAGCCTTAGGTGTTTCTGGCTGGGCTACCCTAGTTAGGGTCAAAGGTATTAGTGTCGCGCAACATAGTAATGCGAGAAGGTTATAAGATACGTAGCTAGCGGGTTCTAAAATTCCTATTATCAACTGAGACATTAAGGATGCTCCCATGTCTACAACCCTGTAGCTACCCATAGTTCTTCCGCGAGTTTCGTTTGTTACTTTTGATTGAAGCCACGATTCTATTATTGTGTAACAACCTGCAACACAGAACCCAGACCCTATCCGCATTATAGCCCATGCATAGGGATCTATTATTATCATGTGTGCTAACAGTGCGATTGCGCCGGTCGCAGTGAAGGCCGCAAATGCTCTCGAGTGGCCAACATTACCCATTAGACGAGGCGCCCACCAGCATCCTATGAAAAAGCCAATAAAATGAGCGGAACCTAACAAGCCAATTTGGTCGGTGGTAAAGTTCAACTTTAGTCCGGAAAGTGCATCCAACGGACCAACGCCACCGTTTGAAAGCTGTAGCAGAACAACAGAGAGATAAAGAGCGGCAAAAGAAATAATTAGTCTCATTAACTCATTTTTCGCTGTCTTTTTTTGTGAGGGCGATGCAGAACGTTATATATCCGTTCTTTTCATGGAGCTAATGATATTTCAAGTTGGTTTTTAATTTCTGTTAGTAAGAATTTTTTCTCTGGCACTAAGCGTGCGCGCGTCAAATCTATTTTCCATTGATATGGTGTGTTTGTATGATTAGATCTAATACACCAGCGTGTTTCAACACCTAATGCACCCCCATCCTTTGGTGTTAGTATCAATGGCAATGGGGCAATCTTTGTTGATTTACAACTTTTAGCTGCCAAGTGCATACGCCTAATTTGTGTGAGGGTGGGGATCTGTTCTAGCTCTGCTATGATTAGTGGTGGTGTGCCAATTCTGAGACTTTCTTCTATGCACCACAGTGTGTTCTTAAAAGATGGTGAATTAATAAATATAAATCGATGTGGGTTAACCCACTTTGAGACTCCATTTGGGTTAATCGTATGCTTAGAGTATGAAGGACGAATCCATAATATCGGGCCTTTGCACCTTTGAGCTAAGAGGAATGGAAAAAATAATTTAGCTGGCCCATAGCATTCATGTACGCGTCCATGTTCCAGTCCTATATTTTCATAAAATGGAATTTTAGGTTGGCTTGTTGTGCTGCCGTTTATCAAAAGACTCAGGTTCATAAGCAAAAATATCATGTTCTTGTTTTGTTCTCAAATAGTTTCTTGTGTTTAACAATATTTTGTCTAGGACTTAAATTTGATACTTACCGGGAGAAATCACTATGAGGATGTTTGATTTAGGGCAAACGGGGTTAAAAGTTTCTGAATTATGTTTAGGTACCATGACTTATGGCACACAAACATCTGAAGCTGATGCTCACCAGCAAATTGATTTATGCTTATCAAATAATATAAATTTCATAGATACGGCTGAAATGTATCCAGTAAATCCAATTTCGGCTGAAACCGTTGGGCGCTCTGAGGAAATAATTGGTCGATGGATATCCGCGAACAAGAACCGGAGGTCAAATTTTATATTAGCCACTAAACATTCGGGAAAAGGTCTTTCGCATGTTAGAAATGGTGCGCCAATCACCAAAGACACTATTCAGGATGCCGTAGAAGGTAGTCTCAAAAGGCTTAAAACTGACTATATTGATTTATATCAGTTCCATTGGCCAAATCGAGGCTCATATATGTTTCGCCAAAACTGGAAATATGATCCATCTAAGCAAGACAAAAAAAGCACATTAGAAAATATGTATGAATGTCTAGTTGCCCTTCAAGATCAAGTAAAAAAAGGCAATATAAGACATTTTGGCTTGTCGAACGAAAGTGCCTGGGGAACTGCTAATTGGTTAAAACTATCAGAACAACATAATTTACCTAGAGTAGCGACTATTCAAAATGAATACTCGTTATTATGTAGATTATACGATACTGATTTAGCCGAATTAAGCGTTAACGAGGGAGTTGGTCTTATGGCTTTTTCGCCCTTAGCTGCTGGTCTGTTAACAGGTAAATATTTGGACGGCAACGTACCAAAAAATTCACGAAAGTTAATAAATAATGATTTAAGTGGAAGAGACAATCCTAGATCAGAAGTCGCAGTTAGGGCATACTTGAGCATAGCAGAAAAGTTTGGAATTCAACCTATACATCTTGCATTAGCTTGGTGCAGGACGAGACCATTTATGTGCTCTTCCATTTTTGGAGCAACATCAGTCGATCAGTTGCCAGTCATTTTAGAATCAGTAGACATTGATTTAAATGATGAATGTTTAGATCTGATAAATGAAACTCACAAACTTAATCCAATGCCGTACTAGATATTTGGTATTCTCAAAAATTGAATATTGGTAATTGTAGATAATGGAAATATGGGTCCTTCTCTCACTTGGTGCCGCGATTTTCCAAACGCTACGGTTTGTTCTCCAAAAATTTTTAAGTGATACAGGGCTGGGTGTCGATGGAGCAACCTTTTCAAGATTTATATATTCTGCTCCGGTCCTCTTGGTTATCGCCCCAATATGGTTTGGTTATTTTGGCTATCCAACCGTAAATAAGAATTTTTTAATTTTTTGTGTGATTGGGGGAATTTCTCAAATATTTGCCACACTGTGCGTAATAGCACTTTTTAAGCAGCGCAACTTTGCAGTTGGCATGGCTTTCAAAAAAACAGAAACTCTGCAAATTGCCCTGGTTTCATTAATCGTGCTGGGCGAAAAAGTATCAACTACTGCGTTTTATGCGATTTGTTTAGGATTTATAGGATTAATTCTTCTGTCAAAAGAGGCCTATCAAACAAGCATTTTTAAGTATGGGATATTCAACCGGTCCGTTCTGCTGGGTCTTCTGTCAGGGTTTTTATTTGCAATTTCTGGTGTATATTATCGTGCTTCGACCCTTTCTGTATTAGACGAAAATTCAATTAATAGAGCAATTTTGACCTTAACATGTGTCTTAGTGTTTCAAGTAATCATTATGGGCGGATGGCTGCTAATTTTTAATCGCCGTGAGCTTATTGTTGTTTGGAAAGCACGCAATATTGCGGTTTGGGTTGGGCTTACCTCGTTAGTAGGTTCGTTCTTTTGGTTCTGGGCGTTTTCGCTAGTAAATGCAGCCTTGGTAAAAGCCGTAGGTCAAATAGAATTATTATTTTCAATTCTAGCGAGTACCGTTTTATTCAAAGAGAAGATAACCTTTAGGGAACTGATTGGTATTTTTACAATTATGCTAAGCGTTCTAGGAGTGATTGCATTATCTTAAGTTAGCTAATGTAAGAAAATTCACTCATACCGTCACAATTTTGAAAAAATGGTACTCTTTCGATATCCATATCCTTACTTAAATTTGAAATTACCTCTGCAAATACAACTTCTGTAATAAACGGCAAATCAAATTTCCTTACTTCTTTAATGGGTATCCACTGTAAATGAGTCAGTTCGTCTGAAGCGCTCGAAAAATCATCTAGATTGGCTTCTTCGGAAAGGGTATCTGCATCAAGATACAAAAATCGAGCGTCGAAGCGTCGTGGGCGTCCAGGTGGAGTAATTGCTCGGAATACAAATTTGAAGTTAGATGCATCGGGGACAAGCCCTAAGTTTGCAAACGGCTTCCATTCTGGCGGAATTACCCCAGTCCATTCTTTTTTATGACCTACTATAATTCCTGTTTCCTCAAAAAGCTCTCGAATTGCTGCAACACTAAGTGCAAAAACTAAATCCTCGGTACACTGATAAGCCATCCTGGCACTACATTTAAGGTTTAGTTGTTTGAAAGAATTTAACTGAAAGTCATTTTTTTCAACGGCTCCTCCTGGAAAGACAAATTTGTTAGGCATAAAGCTAGCATTTTTGCCCCTCTGTCCCATAAGAACAGATGGACTTGATTTACTATTGCGGATTAATACTACAGAGGCCGCGTCTTTAATTTTTAAATTTTTAACCATTTTTAAACGCAATCTTTCGCAACAAGACGATAACAGACAATATAAAAGTTATTTAAAACCCTCAATATGTCTACTCAAACTACCACGCGACGTAATTAATCGGAGAAACAATTTTTGATGAAGCCACACCTCATAATATTACATTTTGCAAAGAAAATAAGCCGTGGGAATTAATTTCTATAAATATAGTTTAATATTAAACTAATTTTATTACTTTCGTATATATGCTGTTTCCACAAAGCTTTCTTGTCAAATCTTATAAAGTCGATAAAGGTTATACGTGCCGGCTTATAGGGGTAGTTTTATGCTGAAAGATATAGCAAGGAGTGTTTGGTCAAATGCTTACGCTCCATATTCGAAGTTTAAGGTTGGAGTGGCAATTAAAACTATTGATGGATCAATATTTTCAGGAGTTAATGTCGAAAATGCTGCATATCCGGAAGGGACATGTGCGGAAGCAGCAGCTATTGCAGCGATGTGTGCTACTGGTCAAAGGGAAATAGCAGAGGTTTATGTAATAGCTGATTGCAAAGAACCCGTTCCCCCATGTGGTGGCTGTCGCCAAAAACTGGCAGAATTTTCTAAGCCAGATGTTCCCGTAACAATGGCCACAATAAGTGGAAAGGAAAAGACCACTTCGGTAAGGGACCTTTTACCCGGTTCATTCAGCAATGACTTTTTTAGTGAGATATGAAAAACTTCACTGCTCAATCATTACTATCAAAAGTAAGAAATAAGGTCTCGTTAACGAAGGATGAATTAGTCTGGTTTGCGAGAGGGTTAGCAAACGGTACGGTTACTGATGCACAGGCAGGAGCCTTTGCAATGTCTGTTGCATTAAACAGCTTGGGTAGCCAGCAATCTCGAACTCACTGGACTTTAGCAATGCGGGATAGCGGTAAAACTTTATCTTGGGACGTTGGAGCACCGGTTTTGGACAAGCACTCAACTGGAGGGATTGGCGACTGTGTTTCACTTGTTCTAGCTCCACTTCTTGCATCAGTCGGTGTTTGTGTTCCAATGATTTCTGGAAGAGGTTTAGGACATACAGGTGGTACTTTAGATAAGCTTGAGTCAATCCCAGGTGTGAAGGTTATGCTCTCCGACAAAAGACTCGTCCAAATTATTGAGAAGTGTGGTTGTGTAATCGCAGGAGCCAGTCAAGACATTGCCCCAGCGGATAAGCGGCTTTATGCAGTAAGAGATGTTACATCAACTGTTGATAGCTTAGACCTTATTACAGCCTCAATTTTATCAAAGAAACTTGCTTCGGGATTAGATGGTTTAGTTTTAGATATTAAATGTGGGTCTGGAGCATTCATGACAGACTTAAACCAGGCTACTAAACTTGCGCAGGCTTTGGTTAAAACGGCAAATGAGGCGGGCTGTCCGACAACTGGTCTTATAACGGACATGAACCAACCTCTAGCTCCTGCAATGGGCAATGCCCTTGAAATAGTTGAAGCAGTCCGCGTTATGTCTGGAGATAAGGGAGGAAGATTGCGGTCTATTACGGTGTCGCTTGGCGCCGAGATCCTCACAGCTCAAAAAATATTTAAAAATACAGAAGAAGCGTCGGTCGAATTAGAGAAACAAATCAATAATGGCGCTGCTATGGAAAAATTTAGTGAAATGATTGCATTAATGGGCGGTCCCAGCAATTTTGGTAATGATTTTGGCAGGTACCTTCCGGAATCCACTGCGGTTATTGAAGTTTGTGCCTCTGCGTCAGGATATTTAGTAGGATGGGATGGGCAATTCTTGGGTAATATCGTTGTTAAACTTGGTGGTGGGCGACTCGTCGAAACGGACAAAGTTGATCATTCTGTTGGATTTAGTGATATCGTTAGTGTTGGGACGAAATTGTCAAAGGGAACGCCAATTCTTAAAATTCACGCCGCGCGTATTGATCATGCGGAATCAGCAAAAATACAAGTTTTAAAAGCAATGAAAGTGAGCGATACCCCTCCTAAAGAAGCAGCGTTAGTTTTGAAGCGAGTAATTTAATGCCCAGAGCTATACTTCTTGTAATGGATTCTGTGGGGGTTGGAGGGGCCATCGACTCGGATAAATATTTTAATGGCTCTATAAGTGACTCAGGCTCAAATACTATTCTCAATATTGCAAAAGCATGCGAGTCTGGCATTGCAAGTGAAGGCCGAACTGGTCCCTTGAGGGTTCCAACTTTACAATCTTTAGGTCTGGGAAATACGATTTCTTTATCAACTGGAGATACAGCCCCAAACATTCCAATCGTTGAAAAAGGAGCAGCATATGCGGTCGCGGCCCCGGTATCGATGGGAAAAGATACTATAACAGGTCATTGGGAGTTAGCTGGTGTACCACTGGATCGTGATTGGCACTATTTTCCAGATACTGATAAGGCGTTTGATACAGAATTAGTGAACCTCATTTGTGACCTTGGAAAACTTGACGGTATTCTGGGCAATTGTCATGCATCTGGAACAGAAATACTGAATGAACTTGGTGAGAAGCACTGCCAGTCTGGTATGCCAATTTGTTATACGTCGGCTGACAGTGTTTTTCAGATTGCAGCCCATGAAGAGTATTTTGGTTTATCTCGCTTATATGATTTATGTCACTTACTGGCACCTTATCTTCATAAAATGAACGTGGGCAGAGTGATTGCTCGTCCTTTTATTGGCAACAATAAGTCTGGATGGTTACGAACCATCAACCGGCGTGATTTTGCTATGGCGCCTCCAAAAAAGGTACTTAGTGAATGGATGCAAGAAGATGGGATTGAGACATTAGCCTTGGGAAAAATAGGGGATATTTTTTCAATGCGTGGTTTCGATCGCCTTATAAAGGGTGAGGATGTTCAATTAATGCAAGCGCTGGAATCAGAAATTGAAACTGGATCTGATGATAGTTTTATTTTTGGTAATTTTGTAGAGTTTGATACCTTGTATGGCCACAGACGTGATATCTCCGGTTATGCAAAAGCTTTAGAGTGGTTTGATACCGAAATTTCAAAAATAATTGGTAAATTAAGGAAAGATGATTTTTTAGTTCTAACGGCTGACCATGGAAATGATCCAACCTGGAGCGGTTCTGAACACACTAGGGAAAATGTTCCTATTCTCATGGTAGGCGCTTCTCCCCCAAAAAATAAAAAAGTAAATTTCGTTGATGTTGCTGCAACAGTTGCTAATTATATGAGCTTACCTACAATTGGTCCTGGAAAGAGTTTCTTATGAATATGAGAAAATTGCCGAAAATCGAGCTTCATTTGCATCATGAGGGTGCAGCGCCGCCTAGTTTCATCCAGCAACTTGCGACGGAAAAGAACGTTGATCTATCTGGTATTTTCAATGCTGACGGCGATTATAGTTTTTCAAATTTTAATGAATTCTTATCTACTTATGAAGCTGCGTGTCAGGTATTAAAAGAACCAGAAGATTTTCATCGTCTTACTTTGTCAATATTAGAAAAGTCGGCAGAAAATGGTGTAATTTATACAGAAGTTTTTATTTCACCAGATTTTTGTGGTGGAGGAGATTTAACTGCATGGAAGGAATATTTAGCGGCGATAGAGAGTGCTGCGGATATTGCAAAAAAAGATCAAGGGATAGAAATGCGAGGTATTGTAACTTGCATTAGACATAATGGGCCAACCCTAGCCAAAAAAGCTGCGATTTGTGCAGCAGAGACAGCTTCCAACTTTGTTGTAGGTTTTGGCATGGGGGGTGATGAACTAGTCGGTAGCCAAGCAGATTTTAAATTCTCTTTTGATATGGCTGAGGAGGCTGGACTAGGATTAACGACACACGCAGGTGAATGGGGAGGAGCTGAGAGCGTGAGACAGGCGATCCAGGATCTCAGCGTCACCCGTTTGGGCCATGGCGTTCAAATAATTAATGATAAGAATTTAATAAGGGAAGCTATCGATAAAGAAATAACATTGGAAGTTTGCCCTGGCTCAAATGTATTTCTTGGTATATTTGAAAAGCTTTCACTGCATCCCATTGATTCACTATTAAAAAGCGGTGTCTCAGTGACAGTATCTACTGATGACCCACCCTTCTTTAATACAACCATGACAACAGAATATAATAATCTGAAAGATGTTTTTGATTGGGATGAAGACATCTTTAAAGTTATAAATCAAAATGCAATTCACGCCGCTTTTTGTGATGAGAAGCAAAAATTAATATTACTCGAGAGGATAAATTCTGAATGGACCAAAACCTAATTATTGTTGATCATCCATTAGTCCAACATAAGCTTACTTTGATGCGAGAAAAAGAGACCCCGACTGCATTATTCAGACAGTTATTACGCGAAATAAGCCAGTTTTTGGCCTATGAGGTGACTCGCGAACTACCCACACGTTTAAAAAGGATTGACACACCACTTGTTCCGATGGATGCACCTGTGATGGCAGGTAAAAAGCTGGCTCTAGTATCAATTCTTAGGGCAGGTAATGGCCTTTTGGATGGTGTTTTGGAATTGATCCCGTCTGCCCGCGTTGGTTTTGTTGGTCTCTACAGAGATGAGAAAACATTACAGCCGGTCGAGTATTATTTTAAGGTTCCAGATGGCATAGAGGACCGAGTAGTCATTGCGGTAGATCCAATGCTTGCAACTGGAAATTCATCTGCAGCTGCAATTCAGCGTTTGAAAGACGCTGGAGCTAGGGATATAAGGTTTTTATGCTTGCTTGCTGCACCTGAGGGTGTTGAGCGAATGAGAGAGGCGCATCCTGATGTTCCGATTGTAACGGCCGCGCTAGATGAAAAATTAAATGAAAATGGTTACATTGTGCCTGGATTGGGTGATGCTGGAGACCGTATGTTTGGGACGAAGTAAATATTTCTTCCTTAGCTAAGAGTGTCGGTGGTCACCCACCGCAAATAGTCTGTAAGGCAAGCCAAGAACTATCGTCTAAACTTGGTTTTCTAGCCTTTTCTGATGTTTTCTCACTATTTATCAAAAACTGCGTGGTCTTGCCTGTAACATCTTTGGCGTAAGAGTATGGTAGAGAAGAAATTTCTCTATTATTGAACTCCTTCATCAGACTCTCTAAGTCTAAACTCACTTTGTTTTTTGTGATCCAATCTTTTGAAAAGCTTCTAAGAGTCTTGGCATCTGGACTTTTTCCGAACAAAAACTGAATTATTTCCATATTGCTCATTTGCCTCATTAGCTCGTCCAAAGCATTACTTTTTGCTTCCCTTTGTATCTGGGCCAACACATAACCTGCCAACACATCAGGGTCATCAAAGTCTTCTACAAGAGCTTTTGAAATTACAATGATTTTTCCTGGAAGGTGGAGTACATCAATAGTTTCACTCGGCACTATATAAAAGGTGTATTCTAAAAAGCCTAAGTTTGAGACAAATTTATCTAATGCCATTTTCCCAAGTTCTCTTGAGCACGGTGCTCCAACAAATGAAACAAACTCATTCAACACAGCTTCGCCAATTTCCTGTTCTCTAACTTCTGGAATTATTTTTTGGGTATAATCGCGAAGAGCAGTGGGAAGCCAAAAAATACTTAACCCCGAAATTATAAGTAAAATTGATGCTAAGCTATAAATACGCAGCCGACCTGGCTTTGGTCGCCTACTACCCACCACTTTCATTAATTTTTCGATCGCTTCTGCCATTTCATTTTCATTATTCCCCAACTCAAGGGTTTCACTGGGATCCCCATCTGGATGATATAGCTTCTGCCCATCTTTAGACTGTTTTACAGCAAGTGCGGCAAGGGACCAGTGAGCAAGTGGTTTTTCATTTATATCAGTTATAACTAATGATGATTCACCAATTGATATTATTACATCAATCCTTTGAGCCTCAGCACTCTTGCGCCAAATCCCCGTTGCTTCCAATCTTTGATACTGGGTTAAGGCAGTCATCTTTATCTACTTTTTAGACTTGGGTTAGCGCAATTACCTGAACTAATTGCTATGTTAAATCTTTAGCAACTTTTCGGAGTTCGAATTTTTGTATCTTGCCGGTCGATGTCTTCGGTAATTCTTGAAAAACAATTTTCTTCGGACATTTAAATCCAGCTATTTTTGTGCGTGAAAAATCAATCAATTCACGTTCGTTTGTTACAGCATTAGGCAGTAGCTCTACGAAAGCACACGGTACTTCTCCCCACTTTTCATCAGGCATTGCTACGACTGCACACAGCGATACGGTCTCATGCGCCATAAGTACACCTTCAACCTCAACAGAACTAATATTTTCGCCACCAGAAATAATTATATCTTTCGCACGATCGGCTATTTGGATATATGAATTAGGGTGCTGGATCGCTATGTCTCCTGAGTGAAAATAGCCTCCTGAAAAAGCTACATTCGTCGCCTCCTCATTCTTGTAGTACCCTTTCATAACTGAGTTACCTCGGATCATTATTTCGCCCTGAGTGGTGCTGTCCATCGGAATTTGTTTCATTTCATCATCCATAACGGTGATATCTTCCATCATTGGCATAGCAATGCCTTGCCGAGCCTTTATAGTTGCCCGTTCCTCATCTGTAACAGTGGCCCAGTCATTATCTTGCCATAAACATTCTGTAACGTGCCCATAGGTTTCAGTTAAGCCGTAGACCTGAGTAACATTAAATCCTAATTTCTCCATCTTGTCCAAGGTCGCAGGTGCGGGTGGAGCACCCGCTGTGAAAACTTCAACTTTGTGGTCAAAATGCTTTCTTTCTTTTTGGTCTGCATTCACAATCAAATTAAGGACAATAGGAGCTCCACCAAAAAATGCGACTTTTTCCTCCGAAATAGCACTATAAATTGCTGCTGCTGAGATTTCCCTGCAGCATACTAGTTTACCTCCAACCATTGGCATGAGCCATGTATGGTTCCAACCGTTACAATGAAAAAGTGGCACTATTGTCAAAAAGACTGGGAATATTTGCATTCTCCATGAAACAACAGTTCCCATAGTCATCAAATAGGCACCGCGATGATGGTAGACCACTCCCTTTGGTCTTCCCGTCGTTCCTGATGTATAATTTAATGCGAGGCTTTCCCATTCATCCTGTGGCATCAACCATTTAAATTGTTTATCTCCAGATGACAAAAATTGCTCATAGGTTACATATTTTCCACTGCTTTGAAATCCTGCACTAGGGTCTGGAACCTCTATAATTAACGGAGCTTTCCCGTCTACCTTATCACATGCACTCTCTGCTAGTGGTAAAAATTGGGTGTCAACCAAAACAACTTTAGCTTCTCCATGGTTAAAAATGTAGGAAACAGTATCCACGTCTAAACGAGTGTTTATCGTGTTTAAAACAGCGCCACATGCTGGGACACCAAAATGGGCCTCAGCTTGTGCAGGAACATTTGGCAAAATAGTCGCTACAACGCTGCCAGGTTTTACACCAACGTCGATTAGCGCCGACGCTAATTGGCTACAGCGAGCATAATATTCTGCATAATTTACTCGATGATTATTGTATACAACTGCTGTGCTAGTCGGGAATACCTTTGCTGCTCTTTGTAAGTGAGAAAGTGGAGTTAACGGAACAAAATTCGCTTGAGTTTTCTCTAGTCCTATTTCGTCTTTCATCCAGCCCATATCGGTTCAGCCTCTAATTGTTTGTTCACACGCTCGTACCATAATTAAGCTAAATTTAGTAGCTTTTGCAACTCAACTAAGATTAGCGGGTAACATTTTTTATTTTTAGAATTGGCTTTTTGACTTTTAAAAAGTCTTGTCTAATTTTTCAGGCGAAAATCGCTCATAGAAGGCCTCATTATTTTTTCCCATATCAGCTAGAAGAGGTGGGCAGTCGAACCTTGGTCCATAAGTTTTGCATAATTCCTGACTGCGTTCTGCAGCGTATGGGGTTCCTAGGATATCTAGCCAACTTAACGGCCCGCCGGACCAAGGAGCAAAGCCCCATCCCAAAACAGCACCTACATCTCCCTCTCGAATATCCATTAAAACGCCTTCCTCCAATGCACGTACGGCCTCTAGCGCTTGGATAAACATAAGTCTATGCTGTACTTCTGTGAGGTTGGGTGTAGTTTTTGACAGAGGATACTTTTCTTCTAAACCTGTCCAAAACCCTTCTCTTTTGCCATTTTCGTTATAGTTAAAAAATCCAGCGTTGGTTTTTCTTCCTAGACGGCCCCTATCTTCCATCCAAAATAAAATTTCGTCAATTTGATCGTTCGGATATGATTTTCCCATAGCCGCTCGAGTAGCACGTGCAATTTTTGCACCCAGTTCAATGGAAGTTTCATCCACGAGTTGTATTGGTCCTAGAGGAAATCCTAATTGCTTTGCCGCGCTTTCAATTATACTCGGAGGTATCCCCTCAGTAATCATTCTGAGCCCTTCATTAAGGTAAGGAATGATGCATCGATTAGCGTAAAAAAACCTGGCGTCATTGACAACAATGGGAGTCTTTTTGATCTGGCGAACAAAGTCCAACGCTTTTGCAACAGCTCTATTTCCAGTTTTTTCCCCTTTGATGATTTCAACCAGCAACATTTTTTCGACGGGGCTAAAAAAGTGAATCCCAATATAATTCTCAGGATATTTGCTCGCCTTCGCCAATTCGCTTATTGGAAGTGTTGAGGTATTAGATGCAAATATACAGTCTTCGCGGACTATTTCTAAAACTGCCTTCGTGACATCAGATTTAACCTTTGTATCCTCAAAAACTGCTTCGATAATTAAATCTGCGTTAGAAAGTCTTGTGTAGTCATCTGTTGCTAAAATGCGGTTGAGGATATCGTCCTTAATTTTGTCAGATACCTTTCCACGTTTTATACCAGCATTTAAATATTGTTCGGAATAAGCCTTACCCTTATCCGCAACATCCTGGCTTCGATCAACCAACACGACTTCGATGCCAGCTTGAGCTGCTACCAAGGCAATGCCGGCGCCCATCATTCCCGCGCCCAACACTCCAACCTTCTTAGCACGCTGATCTGGTACTTCTTTTGGTCGAACAGCTCCCTTTTCTAGCGCTCCTTTACTAATGAATAGGCTTCTGATCATAGCAGATGAAGAAGGGTTCATAACAATATTTGTGAACCAACGCGCCTCAATCTTTAGTGCAGTATCAAAAGGAACCAGTGAGCCCTCATAAACGGCACTCATTAAGGCTTTCGGCGCAGGATAAGCGCCCATGGTTTTACCAGTAACCATAGCAGAAGCACCGACAAAAGTCATGAAGCCAGATGGGGAATAGGGTGCGCCGCCAGGTAGTTTATAACCTTTCTGATCCCATGGCTTAACTATATCCGCATCACTTGCCGACAGAACCCAAGCTTTTGCATCTGACATTGGAGTATCGCTAACCTCATCGATAATTCCTGATGATTTTGCCTTGATTGGATCTACAGTTTTCCCTTCAAGCAGAAACTCTGATGCTCCAAATATGCCTAATTTTCTAACTAACCTTGTTGTTCCTCCAGCTCCCGGGAAAATACCTACTTTAATTTCAGGTAACCCAATTTTTGCTTTATTATTATTTGCAGCAAAAATGCGATGAGTGCAGAGTGGAATTTCTAAGCCTATTCCGAGCGCGGTTCCCGGAAGAACTGTTACAATAGGTTTCCCACCTTTGTTTGTTTTGGGATCCATTCCTGCGCGTTCGATTTTACGCATAATTGTATGCATTTGCATGAATCCGTCGAACAAACCTTGGGCAGGATTGGCACCATTTAAATTTTTTAAATCTGCTAAAACTTTGAGGTCCATTCCAGCAGCGAAATCAGGTTTTGCACTCGTGATTATAGCGCCAATTATATTATCATTTAATAGGACTTCATCGACTATGCTATCCAAGAGTTTAATAGCTTCGAAATTTAAGATATTAAAAGGCTTTTCGGGGCAATCCCACAAAATGGTAGCTATCTGATCTGTGTCTATCTTTATTGTAAAATCTGCCATTTTATACCTTACACTCGCTCAATAATTGTTGCGGCACCCATCCCGGATGCTACGCATAGAGTAGCGAGACCTATTGTTTTATCTTGACGTTCCAATTCGTCTAAAAGTGTTCCTAAAATCATTGCCCCAGTGGCGCCGAGTGGGTGTCCCATCGCGATTGATCCACCGTTTACATTCACTTTATCATGATTTACGTTAAACGCTTGCTCAAACATGAGAACTATTGAGGCGAATGCTTCGTTTACTTCAAAAAGATCAATGTCACTGATTTTAAGTCCACTATCTGAGAGAATTTTATTCGTGGCTGGGACCGGTCCAGTTAGCATGATAGTTGGTTCAGTACCTACTTTACATGTTGCCCGAATTTTAGCTCTTGGCTTCAATCCTCGAGCTGTACCAAAATCCTGATCACCAATTAATATTCCTGCAGCTCCATCGACTATGCCTGAACTATTACCGGCATGATGAATGTGATTTATTTTATCTATCTCTGGATATTTCATTAAAGCCACTTTGTCGAAACCGGGCATCGTCTCTCCCATATCCTGAAAAGCTGATTTTAATGCACCGAGCTTTTGCATATCGGTATCAGCTCTTATATATTCATCGTGCTCAAGAATTGTTAATCCATTGATGTCTGTTACCGGTACGATTGACTTAGAAAATCTATCTTCATTCCAGGCAATACTTGCTCTTTTTTGACTTTCTACTGCTAATTCATCTGCTTGATCGCGAGAAAAACCATGCTTTGTGGCAATCAAATCAGCACTAATCCCTTGCGGTACAAAATAATTATTCATGGTAAAGCTTGGGTCAACAGCAACAGCGCCGCCATCACTACTCATTGGAACTCGGCTCATGCTTTCTACACCACCAGCAATGTAACAATTTCCAGCTCCTCCTCGAATTTGATTGGCTGCGAGGTTGACTGCCTCTAATCCTGAAGCACAAAATCTATTAATCGAAATGCCAGGTACGTTTTCATCTAATTCAGAAGCCAAAACTGCTGTTCTTGCGAGACAAGCCCCTTGTTCTCCAATTTGAGTAACGTTCCCCCATATTACGTCTTCAATAGAAAGTCCGTCTAATTCATTTCGCTTTTTAATATTGTTTAAAACTGTTGTAGATAAGGCAAGAGCAGTTACTTCATGTAGACTACCGTCCTTCCGTCCTCTTCCTCTAGGAGTACGGATAGCATCATAAATAAAAACTTCTTTCATATTAAATCCTTTACTTTGGTGGATATGCTCGCTCAAGTAAATCGTAAGGGTGCTTCCAATTTTCGTATGTTTCAATGTTTGATAACCAGCGATCGATATTCGGATAAGATTTTCTATTAAAACCAAAGTCTTCTGGGTAGAATAGATATGAACAACAGGACAAATCGGCAGCGCTGAACTGATCTGCTGCAATCCAATTTTGCATACTGAGGTGACTTTCTAATATAGAAAGAGCAGTACTATTTCGCTTCTGAAGATACCTAATTACTTCAATGGGTTTTTTGTCTTTCGGAATAAAATTCATTAAAAACCGAGTAGGTCCAAGGCTCCCTGATAATCTCGAATTGTCCCATAATACCCATCGTAAAATTTCAGAACGTTCTTGTTCATTTTTCCCAAAATAGATGCCTATTTTCCCATGCAGATAGTCTAATATAGCGCCTGATTGTGAAATTTTTTTATCACCATGTACAAGAACAGGAACTTCAGCCATTGCATTTATTTCATTTTTATAAGTTTCCGATCTTGCTTCACCCCGAAAAAAGTCGATGAAGATCTGCTGCCAGTCGACTTTTGCGAAATGAAGGGCCAGAGCAATTTTATAGGAATGCCCGCTTTCACCAAATGAATGTAGTTGGAATTTCATAATTTATCCTACTTAGAAATTTTCTGGATTCAATTTCATGACTGCGTCGGATCCTGCTCTGATGCGTGCTAGGTGTAGCTTTGTAAATGGTAACTGTCTTTCCATAAAATATTGGCCAGTTGAAATCTTGCTTTGATGAAAATCATTATCATGTGATCCTGAGGTTTTTGCTTCAAATGATGCCTTAGCCATTCTACACCACATAAAACCAAGACATACGTATCCGAAGAGGTGCATGAAGTCATAAGATCCAGAAAGTGCATCGTTTGGATTCTTTATCCCTTTGTCCATGAAATACAGGACAGCACCCTCTAAATCGGCTGTCGCAGATTTCATGGGTTCTAGAAATATATCATCAAATTCTTCCAATTTATTTTTATTTTCTTTTATGTAAGTCTTCAGGATTGTGAAGAATGCTATCATATTTTTGCCTTGATCCTGAGGCAATTTTCGTCCGACCAAATCCAAAGCTTGAATACCGTTCGCGCCTTCATAGATCATAGCAATACGTGCATCTCGTGCAAATTGAGACATTCCCCATTCTTCTATATATCCGTGTCCGCCGTATATTTGCTGGGCTTGAATTGTCATATCAAAACCCTTGTCAGTTAAAAATCCTTTAATGACAGGTGTTAAAAGTCCTATTAAACCTTCGGCATTGATATCTGAGGTTCGATTAGCTTTGTCTATGATACTTGCACCCCAAAGGATGAATGCTCTACTTCCTTCCGAGAAACATTTCTGATCCATTAAATTTCGTCGAACATCTGGATGGACAATGATTGGATCAGCTAATCCATCAGGATTCTTACTACCTGTGACATCTCTTCCTTGTAAACGGTCCTTGGCATACGCAAGAGCATTTTGATAAGCTAACTCTGCTTGTGAGAGGCCTTGCAAACCCACCCCAAGCCTGGCTTCGTTCATCATTGTGAACATCGCCCTCATACCCTTATTTTCTTCACCCACTAAATAACCGGTAGCTCCGTCATAATTCATTACGCACGTAGCATTTCCGTGGATTCCCATTTTCTTTTCTATTTTACCCACCGATACTTGGTTCCTCGCTCCCAAAGAGCCATCGTCGTTCACCAAAAATTTTGGGACAATAAAAAGTGATATGCCTTTTACGCCATCAGGTCCATTTGGTATTTTCGCAAGAACTAAGTGTATGATATTTTCTGCAAGATCGTGATCACCTGCGGAAATAAAGATTTTTTGTCCACTTATTTGGAATGTTCCATCAGATCTCCTAATAGCCTTTGTCCTCATCAGGCCCAGATCTGTTCCACAATGAGGCTCAGTCAGGTTCATTGTACCTGTCCATTTGCAATTTACCAAATTCGGCAAGTACTTTTTTTTCTGTTCATCACTGCCATGAGAATAAATTGCAGAATAAGCACCATGTGTTAGGCCGTGATACATCCCAAGTGCCATGTTTGCACTAGCAAACATTTCTCCAACTGCAATGCTGACCAGATAAGGCAGACCTTGGCCCCCAAATTTCACGTCACAATCAATTCCAGTCCACCCACCGTCTTTGAGTTGGTTGAAGGCTTCTTTGAAACCAGGTGGCGTGTAAACTATACCATTTTCAAAAGTACATCCATGTTCGTCTCCAATAGAATTCAACGGCGCCAGTACCTCATTAGAAATTTTTGAAGCTTCTTCTAAAATCGCATTTAAATACTCGTTATCTAGTTCGCTGTACCCTGGTATTGGACTATCGTGAATTTCTAATACGTCCTGTAATACAAATTTTATATCTTCAATTGGTGCGGAGTAGCTTGGCATTATTTTGGTTCCATTTTACTATTCGGCTGGCTCATAAGACAACTTGGCTTGAACCATAAGTTCTTTTCCGAGAACCAATTGTTCTTTTAAATCTTTAATCGTTTCGCCAAGTTCATAGTGCTGTGACTCAAGTTGTTTCAGTCTTTCTTTTGCCAATTCATACGTTTTGACTAGCTGTGTCTGCTGTTGATCACCCATGTCATATAAGTCAAGCAATTGTCTGATTTCTTCCAGCGAGAAACCAAACCTTTTTCCTTTAATAATTAATTTAAGACGTGCTTGGTCACGTTTTGTAAAAAGTCGTCTTTGACCGTCTCGAATAGGAAACAGAAGCTCTTTAGCTTCATAAAACCGCAGTGTCCTAGCGGTCACGCCATATTCGACACACATTTCACGGATGGTTAACGGGTCACTCATTTTTAACTCTTTTTGTTTTATCTTAATTGATAAACTAGAAAAGTTAACGTTTACGTAAACAAACGTTACGTCAACTTAGTTCTCTAAAGAGTTTTTAGTTAATTTCCGGAGTTCTTCTAATTCTTTGATTGTCTCCGCCAATTGCTTTTGTTGTTCGAAAAGTTCAATAAGTTTACGATCAGCCATATCAATGAATACATGCATTTGGGCGTCTGTGCCCTCTTTATCATAAATTAATAGCCACTGTCTGAGTTCTTCTAATTGAAATCCAAATTTCCTGCCGCGCAAAATCAATGTCATTCTTGCACACTCTCTGGCACCATAAAAACGTGAGCGTCCAACCCTTTCTGGACTCAATAATTCAATATATTCGTAGTACCGTAAAGTTCGTGGTGTCACCTCGAATTTTGCGCACATTTCCTTGAAAGAAAGCTTACCTTCACTCATACAACACCTCAAGTCTTGCGCCAAGTGTAGTGCTGTCTTACTAATCCATCAAGGTCGATGAGAATAATTTTAGTAACCCATAAGATTCAATTTTAAATCTACCAATATTTGGTACCTGCTTAAGGGTTAGCATACTTAATATCTGAAGGGATCGGATTTGGATTCTTCAATAGGCATAAGCCACCGCCGCGTAATGTCCATAGCGTTTCCTATTGTGCTATCCAATATTTCGATTCCAATCCTCGGGGCTATTGATACTGGTGTGATTGGGCAGCTTGGAAATGCCGTTGCAATTGGGGCAGTTGGGATCGGTGCGATAATCCTCAGTGCAGTTTATTGGTTGTTTGGTTTCTTGCGAATGGGCACCACAGGGTTTGTAGCCCAAGCATATGGCAGAGATGATACATCCGAAGTGGTAGCCCTACTTGTCCGTGGCCTTTTAATTGGTTTAGCGTGTGGTTTTTTTGTCATTTTAATACACCCAATATTATTTTGGTTATCTTTTCTAATATCTCCAAGTTCCGCTGAAGTTGAGTTATTAGCGCTAGATTATATGAGTATTCGTATTTTCTCTGCGCCAGCAATAATTGCTACCTATGCAATCATGGGATGGCTAATCGCATTAGAGAAAACCAAATATGTATTGATATTACAGTTGGCAATGAATGGTTTGAACGCAGCTCTAGATTTTTGGTTTGTGCTAGGTATGGGGTGGGGTGTCGAGGGTGTTGCATGGGCTACTTTTATAGCTGAATGGTTTGCTTTTTTTATGGGCTTGGGAGTATGTTTTGCACTATCCCAAAACTTTCCAAAAATAGATTGGTCTTTGATTTTTTCGAAGACAAAAGTGATAGCTATTTTGGTAGTAAATAGAGATATTTTTTTACGGTCATTTATGCTCGAAATAATATTTGTGTCTTTCCTTATGACCTCAGGAAAATTTGGTGACGTTGAATTAGCGGCAACTCAAATTCTACTCCAATTTTTGCATATCTCTGCTTATGGGATGGATGGCTTTGCTTTTGCAGCAGAGGTTTTAGTGGGACAGGCTGTTGGTAAATCTAATCGCTCTATGCTCAGAGATGCCGTAGTTAAGTCGGGAGTGTGGACCTTTACAATCGCTGTTTTTATGGCGGTTACTTATGCTTTTTTGGGGGGATTCTTTATTGCAATAATGACAACATCCAATGAGGTCAGACTGGTTTCTGAAAATTTTCTAATTTTCATTGTTCTTGGCCCTATCTTTGGGGCACTACCTTTTTTAATGGATGGTATTTTTGTTGGCGCTACTCGCTCGGTTGATATGCGTAATATGATGTTTTTATCACTAATTATTTACGCGCTATCTGCATATATTTTTATTGACTTATACGGGTTTTACGGTCTTTGGGTTGCACTCTTAGTCTCATATGCAGCACGAGGCATATCACTACTTACAAAATATCCAAGATTAGAAAGTTCAATTATTTAGATAACTCCAAAGCTCGTTCTGGAGGACGTCCTATCACTGCCTTGTCACCAGATATTATAATAGGTCGTTCAATCAAAATTGGGTTTTGTAACATTGCCTCAATAAGTAACTCATCTTTACTAGTGCGGCTCAACCCTGAAGCGCGAAATATTTTCTCGTTTGTGCGGACAAGCTCTATAACAGGGATTGACAACTTTTCTATTACGGACATCAGGTCTTCGTAGGTAAAGCTTTCATTTAGGTAATGAAATACATGAACATCAACAGACGTATCTTTGAGTAAATTTAAGGCAGTCCTTGATTTTGAACATCTTGGGTTATGCCAGATCGTTTTCATAGCCATTCCTTTGCGCGAGTTCCGACGGCCTCTTCCACATTTTTGAAACCATTTTCTCTTAAGTAGAAATCTAATTCTCTAAGAATTTTGTTTGTAACAGAAAAACCTGAATAAATAAGGGCAGAGTATATTTGCACTAAGGAAGCTCCAGCCTGGATTTTTTGAAATAATTGTTTGCCCGTAAATACGCCACCGACGCCAATTAATGGTATTTTACCCTCTGTAATAGAATAAAGTTGCGCAAGCACACGCGTTGACATCTCAAATATTGGTACTCCCGATAGACCACCTTTTTCATGTTGATAAATACTTTTTAGATTGTCTCGCCGGGTGGTTGTATTCGTCGCAATAATTCCGTCAATATTTGTGTCCTTCGCAACCAAAGCAATGTTTTCTAATTCATCTTGTTCAAGGTCTGGTGCTATTTTTAAAAATACAGGAACCCTAGATTTAAAATTATCCTGACTAGCCATTACTCCATTTAATAATTCCCGTAATGCTCTTTCTGATTGGAGCTGTCTTAAATTCTCAGTATTTGGTGATGACACATTGACAGTAGCAAAATCAACAAATTCACAACATGTTTTAAACACATTTGCAAAATCACCAATACGATCAGCGCTGGTTTTATTAGCTCCAAGGTTTAAGCCAATTATCCCGTTTGAAGGGCGCTTAGATAATCTTTTTGCGACTGCAAGCATGCCATCATTGTTAAATCCAAACCGATTTATAATGGCTTCATCTTCTTTAAGCCTGAACAGGCGTGGTTTAGGATTTCCGGGTTGAGCAAAAGGAGTAACAGCTCCAATTTCGATGAAGCCAAATCCAAATTTCATAAGAGGTTTAATAACTTCTGCATTTTTATCGAAACCAGCTGCTAAACCTAATGGATTGTTAAATTTCAATCCCGCAACGCTAAGTTCCAAAGTTTTTGCGTGAAAACTCGGGGTGCTTGGGATAACCCCAAATTTTAGAGCTTTGATAGCTAAGTTGTGAGCTATTTCTGGGTCGAAGTTTGATAATAATTGAAGGGCAATTTTTTCAGATAATTTCATTAATACCCTCGGGCAACGAATAATGACCGTTTTTCTTTTTTATATTAGTATGCCATTCTATGTCAGCTATCAGTAGCTCTCTATACAAATGCGGAAAATCTTGCCCTCTGCGGGAAGGTTCCCATTTAAGGTCTGTTGAAAATTTTTCTGTTTTACAAGCAGCTAATACCAAATCTTCGTAATCCGAAAAATGCTTACTCATGGTTTCCATGAGTTGTGACGCTTTAGAGAAATGTATGTATCCATCTGATATATCAACAGGCGCTCCTCTGGTTCGCCCATCTTTTGTAAAAACTTTCCATTGCTCCGGTAAGAAAATTTTAAATATCAACATAATTCGTGTGATGCCCAAATATCATTATTTGGTCAAGGCCGATAGGGCCAAATGAGCAAAAAGTAGGACCAACTTTTGATTAACTTGTATTTTTATCTCGTTTATGCTGAGTCATACAAGTAGAACAGATAGATTGTTATTAAATCCATTAAGGACATAAATATGTCAGAAAAAATTGCATTTTTAGCAGCTGATACGGATAGTGCACAAGCTGCATTGCATGAGCTGACAGAAATCTATGGACAATATGATTTCAAGGAGGCTGATTATATCGTCGCGTTGGGTGGCGATGGTTTTATGCTTCAAACTTTACACCTTTGTCAGAATTTTCGTGCCCCGGTGTATGGGATGAATCGTGGAACTGTTGGTTTTATGATGAACGCTTATGAAACGGATGCATTGCCGTTGCGACTTTCTAATGCTGAGGAGCAAATAATTAATCCTCTTATCATGAAAGCTACACTAGTTGATGGAAAAGTTGAAACAGCACTGGCGATAAATGAAGTATCGCTTTTAAGAGCTGGGCCACAAGCTGCCAAGCTGCAAATATGGGTTGATAACCGACAGCGAATGGATGAACTAGTATGCGATGGTGTTTTAGTTGCCACGCCAGCAGGATCAACCGCATACAATTATTCTGCTCATGGGCCCATACTCCCCATGGGCGCAGATGTTCTCGCGATGACTGCTTTAAACGCTTACAGACCGCGTAGATGGCGTGGTGCATTGTTACCAAAAACTGCAGTCGTTCGGATAGATGTACTTGATAATACTAAAAGACCCGTAATGGCAGATGCTGACAGTATATCTTTTAAAAATGTCAAAAAAGTTGAAATTAGTTCAGAGACTAAGATCCAGCATAGAATTCTTTTTAATGAAGGCCACGGGCTAGATGAGCGATTAATTCAAGAACAATTTGTTTAATTCAACCAACCTAATTTCGCCCATAGCTTTTCATAAAAAGTACCGCAGTATTCTTCAATCGCGATCAAAGCCGCAACAACGGTATCTTCGCGCCAACGTTTTCCAATGATTTGAATTCCAATTGGGACAGGGCCTGCTTTAGTATTAGCAATGTGTGTTGGCACAATACCAGCTGGATGACCAATAAAATTCATTGAATATGACCAGAGTGCTGCACCTAAAACCTCAGTTACACCTGCCTTTCCCTCAGAATCTCGATCTGGATAAAAAAAGCTAGTTGGTATTAAATTTGAAATAATTAGTGGATACTCATCCATAAACAGTGACCATTCCCGAGCATAATGAGTTCGGTTTGCCATCGCTGTTAAAAGCTTTTTTCCGTCATAAGGTTCAAATTGGCGAAAATATTCATCAAAAATCATTTGTATTTTTTCAGAACCATTTCTTCTTATATCTTCTCCTAAAAGAGCTTGTACTTCTCCCAGTAGTGCACTGTACCCGGTTTTTGCAGTCTCTTCTAAGAGTGGTGGAGTAACCTCGTGTATCTCGAACCCAACATCGCTCAATGCATCAGCGGCTATTTTTAAACCCTTGACGATTTCAGGATCCGTTTTGAAGCCTGGCGTCTCAAAACAAAGAGCTACTTTACGCGAATTTTCTGATAAATGAGAAGTATCCCAAGGCATTGGAACATGAAATGGGTCTCTAAGATCTGATTGAATTATTTCTGGCATGGCTAATTGAAGATCATAGGCACTTCTTGTAATTAAACCTTGTACTGACATCGATTGTGCAAGAATTCCTCGCTCACTAGTTTGACTTGAGTTCCACGCCGGCACCCTTCCTAGGCCGGGTTTTAGTGTCACTGCGCCAGTTGCCACAGATGGAAAGCGAAGTGAACCTCCGATATCATTTCCATGAGCCAAAGTGCACATTCCAGCCATCACTGCAGAACTGGCGCCACCAGAAGAGCCACCTGGGGACAAATGCTTGCCCCAAGGATTATTCGTTCGTCCGTATAAAGGATTTTCTGTATCAGCTCTGAAAGAAAATTCTGGAGTATTAGTTCTACCAACAAAAACCGCTCCTGCATCCATGAGATGATCAACTATTGGAGCGTTGGTCTTGGCTATTAAATTTTTTAATGCCGTTACACCGTTGCTTGTGGCGTATCCCTTCTGGTCTACATTTATTTTAACAGTTACCGGGACACCAAATAGTCGTCCTTTTGGTTTGCCTGCAGCTACTTCGCTATCAAGGCTTTCTGCGCGTTTGATAGCCTCGTCGGACATGTCATCTACAATAGCATTCAATTGTGGGTTTACTTTTTTTGTCTGCTCAAGACATGCAACAGTTATTTCAGTAGCACTTAATTCGTTATTTTTTGTTTTTTTACAAAGCTCACTGGCAGTAAGAGCCCAAATAGGTTTGTTCAACATGTCCCACACCATAATTTATTTATAGCGTAAACAATAGCCATCCAAGATCAATTAGATTTTACTGCAAGTGAGGAGCCGTTGGAATTATTTTGCATAACCAATTTTAATCAGGGCATCCTTTATTTCCTGTAAAATAACTGGATCGTCAATAGTTGCAGGTAGCTTAAATTCTTCATTATTTGCTATTTTAACCATTGTGCCTCGCAATATCTTGCCAGATCTTGTTTTAGGTAATCTATCAACAACTAATGCATTCTTAAATGCTGCTACTGGGCCAATTTGCTTACGCACCATTTCTACGCATTCAGCTTCTATGATCATATGATCGCGATCAACCCCAGCTGTAAGGCATAAAAAACCTACAGGTAATTGACCCTTTAGGTTGTCTGATACTCCAATAACTGCGCACTCTGCGACATCAGGATGGTTTGCTAATACTTCTTCAATTGCTCCAGTTGATAGGCGATGACCGGCTACGTTTATTACATCATCGGTTCGAGCCATAATATAAATATATCCATCGTCATCAATGATGCCCGCGTCACCAGTTTCGTAATACCCTGGAAATGTATTTAAATATGATGATTCAAATCTATCCTGGGCGTTCCATAGTGTTGGAAGTGTGCCAGGCGGCAGAGGTAATTTTATAGCGATTGAACCTAATTGTCCTGCTGGTAGCTCGCTACCGGAGCGGTCTAGAACTTTTATGTCAAAACCTGGCATAGGAACTGTTGGACTTCCCACTTTTATTGGCAGTTTTTCTATACCCAATGGATTTCCTGCAATTACATAGCCTGTTTCTGTTTGCCACCAATGATCAATGATTGGTATCTGCAGCAAGTTTTCTGCCCAATTCACCGTATCTGGGTCTGCTCTTTCTCCTGCTAAAAATAAGGCACGTAAGTTACTCAAGTCATATTTTTTCTTTAGCTCTCCTTTTGGGTCCATTCTTTTAATTGCTCTAAAAGCTGTTGGTGCCGTAAAGAAGTTACTAACTTTATGCTCGCTTATAACGCGCCAGAACGTGCCTGCATCAGGTGTCCCAACCGGCTTACCTTCAAAAACTAGTGTCGTGTTTCCATGTATAAGAGGTGCGTAACAAATGTAACTATGGCCAACTATCCATCCAATATCAGAAGCTGCCCAAAAAACCTCTCCGGGATCTGCGTTGTAAAAATTCTTCATAGTCCAATTGAGAGCAACTAGATGACCTGCCGTTGGTCTAACCACTCCTTTTGGAGCACCTGTTGTCCCGGACGTGTAAAGAATATATGCAGGATGGCTACCTTTAACTGGTACGCAGGGAGCTTTCTCCGCATTCTCCTGAAAAACATTCCAGTCGTGATCACGCCCATCAACTAATTCTGCTTTGCATTCTGCTCTTTGAAATACGACTACAGTTGTTGGCTTATGGCTTGCCAATTCAATTGCTTGGTCAATTAACGGTTTATATTCAACAATCCTATTTGGTTCTAAACCACATGAAGCTGCTAATATTGCTTTTGGTTTAGCATCGTCAATTCTTACAGCAAGTTCATTTGCAGCAAATCCCCCAAATACTACCGAATGTATTGCTCCTATCCTTGCACAAGCTAGCATAGAAATTATTCCCTCTGGGATCATTGGCATATAAATTATGACCCGATCACCTTTAGAAATTCCATTATTTGTTAAAGCCCCGGCGAGGACTGAAACTTTTTCCAACAGTTCTGAAAAGGTTATTGAATATTTTGTGCCAGTCATTGGACTGTCATAAATAATCGCTTTTTGATCACCTCTTCCGTTTAAAACATGCCTGTCAACGGCGTTGTAGCAAGTATTTACCTCACTATCACTAAACCATTCGTAAAAGGGCGCTCTGTCAGCAAATAGCGCCTTTGAAGGTTTCGTCACCCAGTCAATAGCATCTGCGGCAGTCATCCAAAAAGCCTCTGGATCGTTTTTCCAGCTATTATATACTTTTTTATAGCTCATGGGCTCCCCCTTAAATGCAAATAAACACTTGTGAATAATGCTTTAATTTCTGGTTTCGGCAAGGGGCATAGAGAAGATTTTGAATTACCTGTTGTATATCACCTGATGATAGCTATGAATATATCTAACAGCATTTTGGAACAGCCGGCTGACAGTTTGCTTTAAATAGAAATTATGACCATTGAAGAAGCAGAAATTTATGCATTAAAAGCCACAGACTGGCTTATTTCAAAGCAAGATCTTGTGGAAGTTTTTATGGGATCAACTGGAGTATCTGAAATTACGATTAAGAGCGAATTCCATGATGGGGTATTTTTAGCAGCTGTTTTAGATTTTTTGTTGCTTGATGACAATTGGGTTATTGACGCCTGTCAAGCTATAGGGCTAGAGCCTGAAGCGATGGCCGTTGTTAGGCAACTTTTGCCAGGTGGTGAAAAAGTAAATTGGACCTAAGCCGTATGCATTTCGATGGTATTTTGTTTGACAAAGATGGAACTCTTTTTGATTTCCATAAGACATGGAGTAACTGGACATCGGATGCAATCGAATATCTTTGTGGAGATAATTCAGCAAAGAAAAAGTTGGTTGCAAAAGCATTAGGGTACGATCAGAAAAATCAGTCCTTTTTAAAGTCAAGTTTGTTAATAGCTGGAACAGCTGAACAGGCGGCAGAAAAAATTGCACCAATTATAAATGATATGAGCCAACATGAAATTGAGAGTTTTTTGTTAAATTCTGCAAAAAAGGTGAAACTTATTGAGGTAATTCCATTAGAGAAATTTCTTAAAAATTTAACCTTGAAGGGTTTGAAAATAGGTCTTGTAACAAATGATTTTGAGGCTGTGGCGCATTCCCATCTAAAGACTGCTGGGATTCACAAATACTTTGACTTTATTGCGGGATATGACAGCGGTTTTGGAGTAAAGCCAGAGCCTGGGCCTCTTTTAAAATTTTCTGAGCTTTTCTCGATTGCACCGCACAGCGTGGCCATGGTGGGGGACAGTACTCATGATTTGTTCGCTGCTGAAAAGGCGGGTATGTACAAAATTGGTGTTCTTACTGGCTTAGCTTCACATTCTGATCTGGCACCTTATTCCGATTGTGTGCTTGATAATATAGGAAAGATAGAAACACTCTTAACTTAATTATGTTTAATGCGACTCAGATTGTCGCAAAAGAACAGGAAATAATTCGTACAGCTCGGTGTCTTAGAAATAAGAAAAAGAGAGCGAGCATATGACTGTACCCAAATCCAGACGAAAAAGGGGTGGTGGGCGAGCTGGCAATGCTGGTAGAAGGGGTGGTTCATCAATTCTTCAGCTGCCTTGGCACCTTACCACAAATATAGACATGCCCACCGAGCCGTTGAATGAGGAGGGCGTGACAGCAATCCATCTTGGTGCAATGGAAATACTAGAAGAAATTGGACTGGAAATACTTAATCAAGAAGCTAGGGATATACTAAAAAAAGCTGGCTGCCTCGTTTCAGGAGAAAATGTTAAATTTGATCGCGAATTTATAATGGAGATGATAAATCAGGCGCCTTCGAAATTTGATATTACACCACGAAATCCAGAAAAGAAAATTACTGTGGGTGGGAACAAAATATTATTTGGGAATGTTTCCTCTCCACCAAATTACTGGGATACAAAGATCTGTCGAAAAGTGCCTGGCACGAGAGAGACTTGTAAAAATTTACTTAAGCTCAGCCAATATTTCAATTGTATTCACTTTGTTGGAGGCTACCCAGTCGAACCAGTGGATCTTCATCCTAGTACCCGCCATCTTGATGTTCTTTATGACAAATTAACTGTCACTGACAAAGCACCGCATGCCTACAGCTTAGGAAAAGAGAGGGTAGAAGATGTTATTGAAATGGTACGAATTGCTGGTGGATGGACAGATGAAGAGTTCGATAGCAGTCCAAAAATGTATACAAATATTAATTCAACTTCTCCGCTGAAGCATGATGAGCCTATGCTTGATGGATGGATGAGATTGGCCAGACGAAATCAAGGTTTGATAGTAACTCCATTTACTCTAGCTGGAGCGATGGCGCCAGTTACAATGGCAGGTGCAGTTGCGCAATCGATTGCTGAGGGTCTAAGTGCCATTGCACTCGCCCAGTACATTAATCCTGGTGTTGGATGTGCAATAGGAACTTTTACTTCTAATGTTGATATGAAATCTGGCGCTCCGGCATTTGGGACACCAGAATACATTCGGGCAACCCAAATGACAGGTCAATTAGCTCGTTTCTATGGTCTTCCATTGAGGTCATCTGGAGTATGCGCAGCAAACGTGCCTGACGGTCAATCTATTTGGGAAACGTCTAACAGTCTATGGGCTGCAGTACAATCAGGATCAAATATTATATATCATGCAGCTGGATGGCTGGAAGGAGGTCTTATTGCAAGTCCAGAAAAATTTATCATGGATTGTGAAATTATACAGCAAATCCAGAGGTATATGGACCCCAAAATACACGCAACAGATACTGACAGTATCGCAATTTCAGCAATTAAAGAAGTTGGCAGTACTGGACATTTTTTTGGTGTAGAACATACACAAAGCCGTTACGAAAGTGCTTTTTATCAGCCCTTTTTGTCTGATTGGAAAAATTATGAGGCGTGGGAGGCTTCAGGTGCAGTATGGACTCCTGAACGTGCATATAAGCTATATGAACAAATCCTTCATGAGTTTTCAGAACCATTGATCGATCAAGGAATAGAGGAAGAATTAAGGGAATTTGTAGATCGTCGAAAAGCAGAGGGCGGTGCCCCAACTGATTTTTGATCTTTGTCCAAATATTTTTGAATTTTAGAATTCTTTTTCTGGTGTTTGAGTCAGAAACTAGCTAGTACCCTCCGTGACATAACAGAATGGACTTCATCATTATGGGAAGAGATGTAAAAATCGCACCGTCTATACTTGCTGCGGACTTTGCGGATTTTGGAAGAGAAATTCAGGCTGTTGAGGAGCAGGGCGCCGACTGGATTCATGTCGATGTAATGGATGGACATTTTGTTCCCAATTTAACATTTGGTCCAGCCTTGTGCAAAGCTATACGTCCTCATGTAAAGACTGTAATGGATGTACATCTAATGATTAGTCCAGTTGAACCATATATAGCCGCATACGCAGAAGCAGGTGCGGATATTATTACAGCTCATTACGAGGCTACACATCACCCACATCGTACAGTTCAGGCAATTCGTGCTGCCGGTTGCAAAGCAGGGATAGCTTTGAATCCTAGCACACCTGCAGAAAGTGTAGAATATCTGTTGGACTCCGTTGACCTAATTTGCGTGATGACTGTAAATCCAGGATTTGGTGGTCAAAGTTTCATTTGGTCTCAATTGCAGAAAATAGAGAAGTTAAAATCAATGATTGGATCCAGGCCAATTTATTTAGAAATTGACGGTGGGGTTGATACTGAAACTGCGGCAAGTGTCGTAGAGGCAGGCGCAAATGTTTTGGTTGCCGGTTCAGCAGTATTTAAGGGTGGTTCTGTTCAAAAACCAGCGGTATACGGCGAGAATATATCAGCGATCCGGAATACATTTGAAGTATAATATTCGCTACCTTTGTTAAAAATCTTGGGTATTTTTTTCTTTTAAAAACTGCATTGCGGCCAATGTCCCACCTGCCTGATGAGGAATTTTGGTACAACCTAGCGCCATTTCTATCCCTCCAAGTGTCGCTACTAACATCAGGTCATTGAAGTCACCCAAATGTCCGATCCGGAAAACTTTTCCTGATAGTTTGGATAAGCCGTTTCCCAATGACATATTGTAGTTATGTAAGACAATTTCTCTAAATTTATCAGCATCGTGACCATCTGGCAGGAGCACGGCTGTAAGGGTATTAGAGTGATCTTTGGGTTCAAGGCAAAGAACTTCCAAACCCCATGCTTGAACAGCTAATCTTGTGGCTTTGGCATGTTTCTCGTGCCTTTTAAAAACCTGGTCAATACCTTCGTCAAATAGCATTTCCAGTGCTTCGTTTAGGCCAAAAAATAGATTTGTGGCTGGGGTGTAGGGGAAGGCGCCCGTCTTGTTCGATGCGATATGGTCATCCCACGCCCAGTATGATGCAGGAATATTTGAGCTTTTAGATGCTGAAAGTGCCCTTTCTGATACTGCATTAAACGAAAGTCCCGGTGGTAACATAAGTCCCTTCTGCGAGCCTGCTACCGTAACATCAACACCCCACGCGTCATGACAATAATTTGAGGATGCTAAGGATGAAATCGTATCCACCATTAGTAAAGCTCCATGATTTGATTGATCTATAGCTTCTCGCACCTCTCGTATATTAGACATACAACCAGTAGATGTTTCGTTGTGAACCACGCAGACTGCTTTTATTTTATTTTTTTTATCTTTTATAAGGCGATCCTTTATTTGATCTGCGACTGCCCCTCGGCGCCAGTCTGTAGGAATAAGTTCGGTAAGAATGCCTAATCGATTTGCCAGTTTACACCATAAACTCGCAAAATGCCCAGTTTCTACCATAAGCACAGTATCTCCCGTGGACATGGTATTTGTAAGGGCAGCTTCCCAAGCACCAGTACCGGACGCGGGATAAATAATAACATGAGAGTTTGTTTTAAAAATTTTCTTCATGCCCGAAAGGCATCTTTTTGAAAGATCAAAAAAGTCTTGGCCCCTGTGATCAATAGTTGGGAAGTCCATTGCACGCAGAATTCTATCTGGCACGTTAGACGGACCGGGAATTTGCAGAAAATGTTTGCCTGGGGTGTATTTACTTGGCATTTTGTCACGCTTCTTCATTACTATTTTGAATCTTGAGATGTTCTCGGCTCACGCCATATTGTTAATTCAACTAATGCAAGTATGATACAAATCAACGGATGATAAGGGAAGGATTTTAAAATCTGATGGCTTCAGATTTTTCAGTTTTGAAAAGGTCAATTGAAGGAGATCTTTTGGAAAGTTCCTTTGATCTCGGAAGGTATTCTACCGATGCTTCAATTTACCAACTAATGCCCAAAGCAGTAGTCATCCCAAAGTCTATCGAAGACGCAAGAGAAGTCATCTGCTTTGCTCAAAAAAATGGGCTATCAGTTTTAGCTAGAGGGGGCGGCACCTCGCAAAATGGGCAAACAGTAAATAGGTCTATTGTTATTGATAACAGTAAGTATCTGAATAAGGTATTAGACTTTGATCCTAGTTCGAAAAGATGCGTAGTTGAGCCAGGTATTGTCCTTGATGAATTAAACCGATTTTTGAAGCCACATGGACTATTTTTCCCAGTAGATGTGTCTACCTCAAGTCGAGCGACCATTGGTGGTATGGTTGGCAACAATTCTGCTGGAGGTCGATCAATTCGTTATGGGATAATGCGTGATAACGTAAATTCAGTTGATGTTATAATGGCCAACTCTGAGACTGCCCGTTTTGGAATAATCCCTAAACATACATTCGGCCTTGATCAGATACTGCCCGATCTTTTGCAATTGGGTTTAGATAATAAAGCCGAGATTGAGCAAAGATTTCCAACGGTCCTTAGAAGAGTAGGTGGATATAATTTAGACGCCCTTCTGGAAGGAACACTTTCCCAGCGCCCTGGGGGTAATGCTGCCACCTCGGATATCAACTTGGCACATCTGATTGTGGGCTCTGAAGGCACACTAAATTATACAAGTGCAATTGAACTAAGACTATCTCCCTTACCACCTCCAAAAATAATGGCTCTTTGTCACTTCAGTAGCTTTTATTCAGCCATGGACTCGGCTCAACATATAGTTGGTTTAAACCCCATGACAGTCGAATTAATCGATGAAACGATGATCGCACTGGCCCGCACAATTCCCTTATTTAAGAGTACAGTTGAAGACTATGTAAAAGGTAACCCAGCAGCAATCCTGGTTGTTGAATTTGCTGAGGAGAGTTGGTCAGAGAATTTATCAAAAGTAAAACAACTTAAGGAGATAATGGTTTCTATTATCTCTCAAGATAAATCAGAAAATTTGAAAGAATCTGGAATTGATCAGGGTGTAGTTGTTATCGAGCCATCATCAGAACAAAATAGAATTTCAGAAATGCGGAAATCTGGTTTGAATATCATGATGTCGATGAAATCTGAGGCAAAACCGGTCTCTTTCGTCGAAGATTGTGCAGTCCCTCTGCAGCACTTGGCGGAGTATACACATGGACTTACAGATATATTTAAAAAATATGGGACGAATGGAACTTGGTACGCTCATGCATCTGTTGGTTGTCTGCATGTTCGACCAGTCCTAAACATGAAAAGTAGTTCTGATGTGGCAAAAATGCGTGCCATAGCTCTTGAGGCGTTTGAGCTGGTTAATAGGTTTTCAGGTTCTCATTCAGGTGAGCATGGAGATGGAATTTCAAGGTCTGAGTTCAACCCAATAATGTTTGGTGAAAAATTAAATACAGCCTTTATAAAATTGAAAAAAATTTTAGACCCAACTGATTTATTTAATCCCGGTAAAATAGTTAATGCGCCTAAAATGGATGCGCGTGATTTATTTCGTTATGCTCCCGGATATCAAGTGAAGGATTTTCCCACTAAATTAGACTGGAAAGCATGGTCTGGTGCTGCGAATGGATTTCAGGGTGCCGTTGAAATGTGCAATAATAACGGTGCTTGTCGTAAACTGGTTGGAGGGGTTATGTGTCCTTCCTTCCGGATTACCGGTGATGAGAAAGATAGTACAAGAGGAAGAGCAAACATACTCAGACTAGCTATGTCAGGCCAGCTTGGTCCTGATGCAATGACAAGCAATCATATGGAAGAAAGTTTAAAGCTTTGTGTTTCGTGCAAGGCTTGCAAGCGAGAATGCCCAACTGGCGTGGATATGTCTTCGATGAAGATAGAAATTAATGCCCTGAGGGCTGCTCAGAACTCGCTCTCCATACATGATCGGTTAATTGCGTATTTACCGAATTATGCGTCACTAGCGGCTAAAGTGCCTTGGATCATGAACCTTAGAGACAAAGTGCCCGGTTTTCCATTTTTAAGTGAAAAACTAACAGGCTTTTCATCAAGAAGAAGGCTGCCGATATGGCGGAACGACTATTTTAAGAGTTCAGAGATTGATAGTGAACCGGTGGGGAAATTACCAATAATCTTATTTGTGGATACGTTTAACAAATATTTTGAACCAGAAAATTTAAGAAGTTCTATAAATGTTTTAAAAGCAGCGGGTTACACTCCATTTGCCCCAGTTCCAAAAACCGTTAAATCAAATAAGATTTGCTGCGGCAAAACACATTTGTCTGTCGGAAATATAGATATGGCTAGGGCGACTGCAACGCAATTAGTAGATAGTTATTTGCCGTATGCGTCTGAAGGAATCCCCATAGTAGGTTTGGAGCCGTCATGCCTGTTCACGATTAAGGACGAAATTCCAAAGTTATTGAATTCGGAGGCCGCAGATCTTGTTGCCAAGCATGTTATGACTTTTGAAGAAATTTTAATGAAAAACGTGAATAAAATTGCGTTTAAACCAAGAAAAACCAAAGCTCTTTTACATGGACACTGTCATCAAAAAGCCTTTGATGCAATGGGTCCTGTTGAACAAATACTTTCTCATATCGATGGTTTAGAGGTAGAGCCAATCGTTACAAGCTGTTGCGGAATGGCGGGAGATTTTGGTTATGCCGCAGATACTTTTGACTATTCTGTTAAGATGGCTGAACTAAATCTCCTTCCAACGATCCGAAAGGCTGACGAAAATACTTTAATTATCGCAGATGGCACGTCATGTCGTAGTCAAATTCTTGATGGATCTGGACGAAAAGCAATTCATGTTGCAAGATTTTTAGACCAGCAGTTGGCAGGAAGTAATAATTAAAATAAGCCTACGCCAATTAACCTTACTCCCATTATGCAGAAAGCTGTCAATAAAGCTTTTTCAAACCAATTTTGAGTTACACGTTTTCTTAAACTTTCCCCAAAGTAGAAACCTAGCAATACAAATAACAGACCAAAAATTGATTGGGCAATTATCTGAAGAGTTAATACCTCGCCAATATACAAGCCAATTGCGAATGGGGCGGCGCCGACCAGAAATAAAAATCCGGATGCTGAAATGAATCTTTCCTTGTCTAGGCCTCTAGCTATTAGATACATGGCTACTGGGGGAGACCATATCGAACTTAGTCCTCCAAGGACACCTGAGATCATTCCAAAGAAAATTTGCAGTGCATTTCCACCATTAATTTTTAATTTTAGACCAACCAAGCCATTCAAAGCATATATGACCATCGCGATGCCAATCGAAATTGTCAGCAATTCTGTAGGGTATAAGGACATAAATAAAGAAGTAATAAATATACTGATCAATATAGTAATGCCCATCGGCCAATAGTTTTGAAACGACTCTATTCTGTGTTTGGACCTAAAGAATTGAAAAAGGTTGGTGAATAGAATCGGGAGCACCAAAAGAGCAATGGCGTGAGTTGGTTCTAAAACTAGTGTAAGTAAAGCCATAGCCGCTGCGGGTAGCCCGATACCCAAAAAACCTTTTACAATTCCAGATAAAAAAAACGTTACTAACATAAATGCCAAAACACGTAGATTGTTCGATGGAAAAATGTATTCAACTAAGTTAACGTCCAAAATTACCTCCGAATAGAGCCCTGTCTATATTTTTGATTTGGGGTAAACAAGATTGTACAATTTCAAACGCTGGATTTTTCCCGACGGACCTTTTGGCAGATCCTTCATAACATGAATTTTATCAGGTGATTTGAATTTACCAATATTTTTTATGCAGTGCTCTTCGAGACTTTTTAAGTTCAGTTTAATACTTTCTCTGGGGATAACGCACGCTTCTACTCTTTCACCATAATTGTCACATGGAACTGCGAAAGCCGCCGCCTCAAGTACACTTTCGTGATCCAGTAGTGCTTCGTCAATTTCTCTCGGAGCTATATTTTCACCACCTTTAATTATTAGTTCTTTTATACGACCAGTTACAAAAATATAGCCATCCTCATCCATGTAACCCAAGTCACCTGTTTTAAGCCAGCCATTTTCATTAATTGTATTGGCAGTTTCATCCGGCTGCTTGAAATACCCCTTCATTACGTTATCACCTTTAACTAATATTTCCCCTGTAATGCCTCGCTCCATTTCATCACCGACATTATTCCCGATCATAAGTTTATTTCCGTATGCTTTGCCAGGAGAGCCTATCTTTCGAGTTTGGGGTGGCAATGGGTTTGTGGAAATTTGCGAACCTGTTTCGGTTAGCCCCATTGTTTCAATTATTGGCACTTTAAAGCGCTCTTCAAATTTACGATGTATCTCTGGGGATAGTGGGGCAGAAGCAGATCTAGCAAAGCGCAAACAAGAGATTTTTCCTGGCATATCTTTGTTATGAAGAATGTAAGAATACTGTGTTGGTACAGCAGAAAACCAACTGCACCTGTAGGTTTCTATTAGCCTCCAAAAAGCACTCACTGAAAAACGGTGGGGTATGACTAGAGTACTAGCTGAGGCAAGCGTTCCCATAACAGTCACGCAAAGTCCGTTTATGTGATAGATGGGTAGAACACATAGTGCTACGTCTTTATGCTCCACATCATGCCCTGACGAAATATAGCGACCTGCAGCAAGTAAATTTGAATGGCTAAGCATGACGCCTTTTGGGTTGCCCGTTGTGCCTGATGTATACATTATTACCGCTACTTCTTCAGTTGCGATATTTGTTAGTGGTTCGAAGGGTTCGTCAGGAATTTCTTTCGTCCACAGTGGACCAAACTCTGGGTCTAAGCTTATTATGTCTATCTCATTTTCACAGTCATATAAAGCTTCAGAAATCAGGGGTTTACACTCATCTGCGGTGAATATCAAAGCTGTTTCAGAATGATTAATAGTGTAGGCGATAATTTTAGCACCAGCGACTAGATTTAATGGTAGCGCTATGTGGCCAGCATAGATTATGCCAAGTATAGTCAAACAAGAGCCGATTCCATTATTGGCAGCAACTGCAATTTTTGATCCCGGTGGTAAGTCCTTGCCTTTCAGATGGTTCGCTATTGCTACTATTTTATTTCTGGCTGATGCGTACGATACTGTTGATCCACTTTCAGGAGAAATTAACCATGTTAAATTTCCAAAATTAGTTCCATTGTAATCAACTTGCTCAATTAAGGTTGAGGGTGAAGTAATGTTGCTCATGGCGAGACTTTGGCCCAGTATTCGCCAAATACATCTTCTAAATCAGGTTTATTTTCTTCGATGACACGTACGATTTTAACTTTATTGACGAAGTGCTCCCAATTGAGATTTCCATCTATTGAGTTTCCACCCCAACTCCCGCAACCCATGGATAAAGAAAATGGTAAGCCATTATCAAAAAAACCGCCAGTTGCAAAGCAGTGTGCTTGATTAACGATTACGCGACATGTTCTTGCCGCCATG
>VMBT01000178.1_pt1 | contig 43186 bp, 38 predicted proteins | sample 4404301 | NCBI WGS metagenome assembly VMBT01 (sample SAMN12238535, study PRJNA552566) | marine metagenome | isolation source: Coastal seawater | place: USA: coastal Georgia, Sapelo Island | collected 2008-08/2009-08
AATTCAAATATTTTTTGAATAAAAAATACATTGCTGGGCTTGTATTGAACGGATCTGAAATCAAATCTATAAGGCTTAAAAATGTAAATTTGGAAAGTTCATATTGTTCATTCAATAATGATGAATTATATGTTAATAATATAATAATTAAACCATACGAAAATTCAAGTCAGTTCAATAAAAATAGAACTCAAATAAAACTTCTTCTCAACAGAATTGAGTTAAATAAACTAAAGAAAGAAATAAACAACGTAGGAGTAACAATAATTCCCTACAAGATATTTATAAATGAAAAAGGGATTGCAAAAATTGAGATTTATACGTCTAAAGGAAAAAAGAATTTTGACAAACGAGAAGTAATCAAAAAAAGAGAAAATAAAATAAATCTGGATAGATTAAAAAAAAATCTCTAACATTTGTTCTTTAAAAAAGGAACAAAACTAAAATCACCATACTCCTTTTTTAGAAATTTATTTTTACTCTCTCTTTTAATTAATGTCATCTTCTGATTTTCTTTTCCTAAAGGCAATAAGATTTCACCGCCAACTTTTAAAAGTTCTAAAAAATGTGAGGGCACTTCCTTGCATGCAGCAGTAACAAGAATTTTATCAAAAAACTCTTTACTATATTTTAAATCATAACCATCGCTCCATGTGATTTCCTTTGGATTTAATTTTAACTTATTTAACAGACTCTTTGAATTTCTGTAAAGTTTATGGATTCTTTCAAATGTATAAACATTAGCTTTTAAAAAAACTAAAATTGATGTTTGATATCCAGATCCAGTTCCAACTTCTAAAACATTATCATTTTTTTTAATTTTCAACAATTGGGTTTGAAAAGCTACTGTATATGGTTGAGAAATTGTTTGATTTTCATCAATTGGAAAAGCTTCATCTCTGTATGCAAAATCCTTAAAATCAGGATGAATAAAAAAATGTCTTGGTATTAAAAAAATAGCTTTTAAAACATCTTTATCAGTTATTCCTTTTTTAATTAGGGCATTTACCAATTCACTTCTTCTCCCCTTCTGCAGAGCTGTGTCAATCATTGAATAAAAATATTAATAAATTGTGGAAGTTGATATATGGTTGTATTTTAGTTGGATGTTAAATATTGCTGTAATTGGTGCAGGAAAATTAGGTGAATTTCACATAAAACTTTTAAAAACTTCAACAAAATTTAACCTAGTTGGATTTCATGAAAAAAATAAAGAAAGATTAAATGAAATTTCTAGTAAATATGAAATAAAAAATTATAATCTTGAAACCATATCGAATAAAGTTGATTGTGTAGTTATATCAACACCTACAATTCATCATTATGAAATTGCTAAGTTTTTTCTAGAAAAAAACATCCATGTATTTATAGAAAAACCTATTACTTCAACACTTGACGAAGCTTCTGAATTAGTTCAATTAGCTAAAAAAAACAATCTTGTTGGTCAAGTTGGACATGTAGAAAGATTTAATTCAGCATTTTCCAACATAAAAAATAAACTAAATCCCAAATTTATTGAGTCACATAGATTATCATCTTATCCACAAAGAGGCACTGATGTTTCAGTAGTTCTAGATTTAATGATACATGATATTGACATAGTATTATCTATTGTTAACTCAAGAGTTAAAAAAATATCTGCTAATGGAACAAAAATTGTAAGTACTTCACCAGATATATCTAATGCCAGGATAGAATTTGAGAATGGTTGTGTTGCCAATCTAACTGCAAGTAGATTATCATTAAAGAAAATGAGGAAAATGAGAGTTTTTCAATCAGATTCATACATATCAATAGATTTTGATTCAGGCGTGAGCGAGCATATAAGAATTAAAAATTATGATAAAAAAAATAAGTATGCCATGACAATAAACGATTCAGAAGGTAATACGAAGGAAATTGAGATTAATAATTATGAGAATAAAAAAGTTAATTCAATTCAAGAAGAACATCTTGATTTTTATAATTCTATAATAAATAAACAAAGTCCTATTGTTTCTTTTGAAAAAGGCTTCAATGCTTTAAAAATTGCTATTGAAATTTTAAATATCATCAACAGTCAAAATGAAGATTGATAAATTAAAAAATCAAATTCCTAAGAACATAACAGTTGTAGCTGTTTCAAAAAGAAAATCAAATAAAGAAATCTTAGAAGTTTACAATACAAACCATAAAGATTTTGGAGAAAATCGAGTTCAGGAATTGATTATAAAAAACAATGATTTGCCCAAGGATATCAAATGGCATATGATAGGGAAATTACAAAGAAATAAAGTTAAGTTTATAGCACCTTTCATTCATCTTATTCACTCTGTAGATTCATATAAACTTCTTCTAGAGATAGAAAAACAAGCAAAAAAATATCAAAGAGTAATTAACATACTCCTTCAAATAAAAATTTCAAATGATGAGTCTAAAAGCGGCTTATCTTTCAATGAAACTCAAAATATATTAAACAATCATGAGCAAGTAAATATAAAAATCATTGGCTTAATGGGAATGGGATCATTAGATATGGATAAAAATGAAAGTGAATTCATTGAAATTTCAAACTTTTATCAAAAAAGTAAAAATAGATTTGATTTTAAGTACCTGTCTCTAGGAATGAGTAGTGATTATAAACTTGCTATTGAAAATAATTCAAATATGATTAGAGTTGGAAGTTTAATTTTTGGGGAAAGAAATTGATATGTATTCGGTAATAGATCTTGAAACAACAGGGGGTGAATTTAACAAAGAAAGAATTATTGAAATTGGGATTATAATTACCGATGGAAAAAAAGTGTTAGATTCTTTTAACGAATTAGTGAATCCAAGAAAAAAAGTTGATTTTTATGTTGAGAAATTAACTGGAATTAAAAATAAAGATTTAGAGAATAAAAAGGAATTTGCTCACTACTCAGAAAGAATTCAACAAATGATTTCTAACACAATAATTGTTGGTCATGATGTTCAATATGATTACAGAGTATTGATTAATGAATTTAAAAAAATTCAGGTTGAAATAAAAAATGAAACCTTTTGTACTTTTTCAAATTTCAAAAATAAATTTCCAGAATTAAAATCATATAAACTTAATTCACTGTGTGAACATTTTAACATTGAATTAAAAAACCATCACAGAGCATATGATGATGCAAAAGCAACATTTAAATTGTTTAAAATATTAAATGAACAATAAAAATTATTTAATAAGTGTTACTGGACCTACTGCAATAGGAAAAACAAATCTTTCAATTGAAATTGCTAAAAACTTTAATTCAGAAATAATTTCATTTGATTCAAGACAATTTTATAAAGAAATGACTATTGGTACTGCTGTTCCTGATTTTGAACAGCTAGCAAGCGTTAAACATCATTTTATACAAAATAAATCAATACATGATAAATACACTGTAAAAGATTTTTTAAATGAATCAAAAAATCTTATCGAAAAATTATTTAGAAAAAATAATATAATTGTTTTAGTTGGTGGTTCTTTTCTTTTCTTGAAATCTATAATATATGGTTTAGATGAAATTCCTAATATTCCTAAATCTGTCAGAGAAGATTTAAATAATTTATATCTGAATAAAGGAATAAATTTTCTATCAAATATTTTAAAAGAAAAAGATATTAAATATTACAGTCAAATAGATAATAAAAATCATAGAAGAGTTATAAGAGCACTTGAAGTAATTGAACATACTGGAGAAAAATTTTCTAGTTTTTTAAATAACAATAAAAAAGAAATGTATAATCATATTCAGATTACTCTAGATTGCAATAGAAATGTGCTGTATGAAAGAATAAATTCTAGAGTTGATTTAATGATTAAAAATGGATTATTAAATGAAGTAAAAAAATTATACGATTATAAAGATTTAGGAACACTTAATACAGTTGGATATAAAGAACTATTTAAGTATTTAGACAATGATTTATCTTTAGATAAATCTATTGATGAGATTAAGAAAAATACACGCAGGTTTGCAAAAAGACAAATTACATGGTTAAGAAATTCTAAAGGAAAAAAATATTGGTATGATTCAGGTTTAAGTAGTGAAAAAATTATTTTGGAATTAAATAAAATCCTTAAGATTTGATGAAATTCTTTCATTTATATTTTGAACTTTTGGAACTAAAAATTTTTTTCCAAGAAGTTTTTCATATAATTCGATATATCTGCTAGACACCATCTTAACAACTTCAGAATCTATATTTGGAATAGTTTGACCCTCTAAACCCTGAAAGTTGTTTTTCATTAACCATTCTCTAAAAAATTCCTTAGACAACTGTCTTTGCTTTTTTCCCGAAAGCTGAAGTTCTTCATAAGTATCTTTATAAAAATACCTAGATGAATCGGGTGTATGAATCTCATCGATTAAAACTATATTCCCAAAATTATCATATCCAAATTCATATTTAGTATCAACCAAGATTAGTCCATTTTTATTAGCTAATTCAGAACCCCTATCAAAGAGCTCTAAAGATTTTTGGTGCAAGAAATCATAATCTTCCTTGGTTAAAATATTCCTTTCAATTATGGATTTTGGGGAAATATCTTGATCATGAAATCCTTTATCAGCCTTTGTTGTTGGAGTTATAATAGGTGTTGGGAACTTGTCATTTTCTTTTAAATTATCAGGTAATTTATTTCCACATAAATCTCTTTTTCCAGAGTTATAGAATCTGTAAGAGTGCCCAGACAAATAACCTCTAACAACCATTTCAACTTTAATTTGAGTACATTTCTTTCCAAGAGTTACATTCGGGTCAGGGGAATCAATAATCCAATTATCAATAATATCCTCCGTTGACTTAAGCATTTCAAAAGCTATTTGATTTAGTATTTGCCCTTTATAGGTAATTCCAACCGGCATAACAACATCAAAAGCAGATATTCTGTCAGAAACGATCATTAATAGAATATCATTTTCTAAAAAATAAACATCTCTAACTTTTCCTTCGTATTTGGAGATCTGATTTTTAAATAGAAAATCTGATTTAGTTAATGTATTCATAATTAATTAGCGTGTTCAGTTTTTTTGTAAGCATCAATGATTTTCTTTACAACTTTATGTCTAATAACATCTTTGTCATCTAAATATACGATGTCTATACCCTCAATGTTTTGAAGTATTAAATTTGCTTCCTTTAATCCTGAAATTGACGATCTTGGCAAATCTATTTGACCAGGATCCCCAGTAATCATGAATTTAGCATTTTTACCCATTCTTGTTAGGAACATTTTCATTTGATTGTGGGTAGTGTTTTGTCCTTCATCAAGAATTACAAATGCATTATCTAAGGTTCTACCTCTCATGTATGCTAAGGGAGCAATTTCAATAATTCCTCTTTTAATATAATCCTCTAATTTTTCTGTTGGAATCATTTCTTTTAGTGCATCATATAAAGGTTGCATATACGGATCTAATTTATCCTTTAAATCTCCTGGAAGAAATCCTAGATTTTCACCAGCCTCAACAGCTGGCCTTGTTAGAATGATGCGTTTTACTGTTTTTGACTTTAAAGCTTTTACAGCTATAGCTATTCCGGTATATGTTTTTCCAGTACCTGCAGGACCAACTGCAAAAACCATATCATTCTTATCAAAAGATTCAACAAGCTTAATTTGATTTAAAGTGTGAGCCTTTATTTTCTTCTTATTGACACCATATAAAATTACCCTTCCATTTTCTGATTGTAACAGCTTATCACCTTTACCATTAAGTATATCAAAGATATTAGCTTCATTAATGTTTTCATTCTTTTTAATAAAGTATATTAGAGAATCAAGAATAACACAAACTTTTAGAATAGCATCATTATCCCCTTCAATTAGAAGTTTATCACCTCTCTCATTAAACTTTAAATCTTTAAATTTTTTTTTAAGGTTTAAAAGTATTTCTAACTCTGAATTGAAGAAGTCAGAAGGGTGAATTTCTTTGATAAAGTATTCAAATTTTTCCAAAAAAATTTCTTTCAAAAACTATTTAAGTAAATTTATAAAATTAAATGCTAAGAATAATTTATTTGTGTCTATAATTACCTTAACGACAGATTATGGGTTAAAAGATCCAAGTGTATCAATAATCAAAGGAATGATATACTCACAAAATAACAGTTGTGTCGTTGTTGACATTACTCACAAAATCTCACCATTTAATAAATATGAGGCATCATATACAATTAAAAACTCATATACTGCTTTTCCTAGAGGATCCGTACATATAATTGATGTTGATGCAAAGCAAAATCCAGAGCAAAACCTGATTACTGTATTTTTAGATGATCATTATTTTATCTCTGCAAACAATGGTATCATCCCCTTGATTTCTTCAGTAATTAAACCAACAAAAATTATTGAAATGGATTTTCAAGAATCTAAGAAAGAAACATTTGTAAAGGCAGCCACTCACCTTCAAAGGGGAGGCAACATCAACCTTTTAGGAAATCAGATTAATGAATTATTTGAGTTAAATGAATTACAAATAAACTTAGTTGGCAATAATGAGATACAAGGAAAAGTAATCTATATTGATAATTATGGGAATGTTGTAACCAACATTGATAAACAAATTTTTGATGAGTTTGGAGATGGGAGAAAATACACAATTCATGCTAGAAGAATTAAATTCGATAAAATTTACAAATCTTACTCTGATGCAATAAACTTTGATATTAAGAAGGATTTAAGAGAGGAAGAAGGGAAAAAAATTGCGATATTCAATAAGTTTAAAAAATTAGAACTTGGAATTTATAAAAGCAATCCTAAAACATATGGATCAGCACATACTCTTTTCGGCTTAAATTACAGTGACACAGTAACTGTAATATTTGAATAAATGTTGATAATTAAATTTTATTTTATCCGGTTTTTAAAATATCTTTAGAAGATGAAGTTTATAGTTTCCAGCTCTGAATTATTAAAGAATTTACAAGTTTTAAGTTCAATACTAAATACAAATAACACTTTACCTATACTTGATAATTTTTTGTTTGATATAGATCAAAACAACTTAAACATAACATCGTCAGACCTAGAAACTACACTATCTTCTAATATTAATGTAGAGTCTACGATAACATCAAAAATTGCAATTCCAGCCAAACTTTTGTTAGATATAATAAGAAATCTTCCATCACAACCGCTTACATTTTCAATAAATGATAACAATACAATAGAAATTAATTCAAACAATGGAAAGTATGCAATTGCATATATGTCAGGTGATGAATATCCTAAATCTATAGTAGTCGAAGATTCTTCAAACATTAGTATTGAATCTAATGTATTACAAAATATTATTTCATCAACAATATTTGCCTCTGGTAATGATGATTTAAGACCTGTAATGTCTGGTGTATTTTTTCAGATAAATTCAGAGAAATCATGTTTTGTAGCTACAGATGCTCACAAATTAGTAAAATACACAAGAAACGATGTTAAATCGTCGAGTCCTTTAGAGTTCATAGTACCTAACAAACCATTAAATGTTCTTAAAAATATTTTAGATGACAATAAATCTTCTGTCAAAATAGATTATAATACATCAAATGCAATATTTAAATTTTCAAATTATAAACTTGTATGTAGATTGATTGAAGGAAAATACCCTAACTATGATGCTGTAATTCCAAAAGAAAATCCAAATGTTCTTGAAATTGATAGAAATCAATTATTACAAGCAACAAAAAGAGCCAGCATTTTTTCAAGTAAATCAACTCATCAAATAAAACTTGAAATTAAAGGTAATTCTATTAAAATAAGCGCGGAAGATGTTGACTTTAATAATAAGTCAGAGGAAGTCCTTAATTGTACTTATAACGGTGATGATATAACAATTGGGTTTAATTCAAGATTTATTAATGAAATGCTAAATAACTTAGATACAGAATCAGTCAGAATAGAACTGTCTTCTCCAAACAGAGCTGGATTAATTTCACCAATTTATAACGAAAGTAAAGAGGAAAACATTATTATGTTAGTTATGCCAATAATGTTGAGCTAGCTTACAAATAATAATCTGTCCTAATAAAATTTGACTTTTTATTATCAATTAACTTTCTAATGATCTCTTTATTGCCAAGATTATCTTTTGAAGCAACAAAAGTTCTTATGGAAAAAGATCTGAGAGCATCGTGAACACTTAATGTTGCTACAGCAGAATCTTTTCTTCCAGTAAAAGGATAAACATCAGGTCCTCTTTGACAACTACTATTTAAATTAACTCTACAAACTAGATTAACCAGAGAATCTATCAAAGGTCCTAGTGAGTTTTCATCTTTTCCAAAAACACTGACTTGTTGACCATAATTCGAATCTGCCATATAGTTTATTGGGTCATTTATGTCAGAAAATGAAACCACCGGGATAACTGGTCCAAATTGTTCTTCTTTAAAAACATCCATTGAACTGTTTACAGGATACAGAATAGCTGGAAAAACATAATTTTTTTGAGTTTCACCTCCTCTTTTATTAATAACCTCTGCACCCTTTGACTTAGCGTCTTCAATTAAATTATTTATGTAATCGGGTTTATTTGGCTCTGGAAGCGGAGTTAATAAAGTGTTCTCCCAAGGCATACCAAGCTTTAAAGAATCAACTTTTTCTGAAAATTTTTCTAAAAACTTTTCTTTAATATTCTCATGTACATAGATAATTTTAATAGCTGTACATCGTTGACCATTGAAAGATAAAGAACCAGAAATACATTCTTCAATAGTTAAATCTAAATCTGCATCTTCGAGAATTATAGCAGGATTTTTTGCTTCTAAACCTAAGACTAATCTTAATCTATTTTGTTGAGGATGTAGTTGTTGTAATGAATTTGCAGAGGAGCTATGTCCAATTAAAGCTAAAACATTAATTTTTCCAGTTTCCATGATAGGGGTTGCTATTTCCCTTCCCCTACCAAAAACAATATTTACTACCCCTGGAGGAAATGATTCTTTAAAAGCATCAAGTAAAGGTGCTATTAATAAAACACCATGTTTCGCAGGTTTAAAAACTGCTGTATTACCCATAATTATAGCAGGAATTAACAATGCAAATGTTTCGTTTAATGGATAATTATAAGGTCCCAAACATAGCACAACTCCCAGAGGACCTCTCCTAATTAATGCTCTAACTCCAGAATTGTTTTTAAATATTGCTCCATCTCTGTCAATATTTTTGTATTCTTCAATAGTATCTTTAATATATATTACGGTTCTATCAAATTCTTTTTCAGAATCTTTTAAATTTTTACCAATTTCCCACATTAAGAGTTTCACAACTTCATCTCTTTTCTCAACCATTTTATTTACAAAGAGCTCCATGCAATTAATACGCTCATAAACTTTCATAGTAGGCCAGTAACCAGTCCCATTATTAAAAGCTTTATCAGCGGAGTCAAGTGCTTTGAGAGCATGTTCTTTATCCATTTTAGGGGTAATACCTAATTTGAATAAACTATCATCTTCATTTTTAGTGAGTAAGGTGGAATACACATCAACAAAATCACCATCCCATGTCGATATTTCTCCATTGATTAGATACGTATTATGAATTACCTGTTCTTTAATTTTAAATTGTTCTGGAATTTTAATCATGTTAAAAAATTAAATAAAGTTTCGTTATTGTTGATATATTCATAAGAAAAATTATTTCTTTTCATTCTTTCTACAAGGGCATCAAGATCTTCTTCATTTTTTAATTGAATACCAACTACGGCAGGACCTTTATCCTTACTTGTTTTTTTAGAATACTCGAAGAATGTAATGTCGTCATTTTTTCCAAGAATATTATTTACAAACTCTTTTAGAGCACCAGCTCTTTGAGGAAAATTAATTATAAAGTAATGCTTTAAATTAGAATGAAAAAGTGCTCTTTCTTTGATTTGACCCATTCTAGTTATATCATTATTACCTCCGCAAACAAGACATAAAACCTTTTTTCCTATGATTTCCTTCTTGTAATAATTTAATGATGCAACACTCATCGCGCCTGCTGGTTCGACAATTATTCCTTCATTATTATACATTTCAAGAATTGTTTGACATATGTAGCCTTCAGGAACAAGAATTATACCATCTAAAAATTTTTTACATAATTCAAATGCAATTTTTCCTGATTTTTTTACTGCAGCTCCATCAACAAACGTATCAATATGATCCAGCTCAACTAGTTTACCATTATCTAAAGATTTTTTCATTGATGGAGCTCCTTGTGGTTCAACACCAATTATTTTAGTGTTTGGGGAAAGCTGTTTAAAAACAGAAATAAAGCCAGAAATGAGCCCACCTCCACCTATTGGAACAAAAATGTAATCAATTGTTTTATCTAGTTCCCTAAAAACATCAAATGCTAAAGTAGCTTGACCTTCAATTACTTTGTGATCATCAAATGGATGAATAAAGGTTTTATCATTTGATTTTGTAAATTCTAAGGCTGATTTATAACAATCATCATAAGAATCACCAACTAATTTTACATCAACATAATCACCACCAAACTCTTTTACTTTTTTAATTTTAATTTGAGGTGTTGTTGTAGGCATAAAGATCGTACCCTTAATATTAAGTTTTTTACAAGAATATGAAACTCCTTGAGCATGGTTACCAGCTGAGGAACAAACAATTCCATTTTTAAGATCATTTTCCTCAATTGAAGAAATTTTATTGTAGGCTCCTCTTAATTTAAATGATCTAGTAATTTGAAGATCTTCCCTCTTTAAATAAACGTTTGATGAATATTTGTTAGAGAATGAATCATTAAGCTCTAATGGTGTATTTGAGATAATTGCATTAAGATTTTCTGATGCATTCTTAATATTTTCTAAATCAACAAGCACTTATTTTAATTTTTTCATATTATCCATATTCGATCTCAATGTTTTTCCAACTATTTCAATTGAATGTTCATGTGTAAAACTATCAAATTCATCTAACATACTCTGATCATATGAGAGTTCATCAGAAATTGAACTTCCAATAAAATCACTCTTTACTGTTTCCATAAAATCTTCCAGAAGTGGAATACACTTGTGGTTAAATAAGTAACATCCATATTCAGCTGTATCAGAAATTATCCTGTTCATTTCATAAAGTTTTTTTCTAGCTACAAGGTTTGCAATAAGCGGTAATTCATGCAAGGATTCATAATAAGCAGATTCTTCAATTATTCCACTATTAACCATTGTCTCATAAGCTAATTCTACACCAGATTTTATAAATGCAATCATTAAAATTCCTTTATCAAAGTATTCTTGATTACTTATTTCTATTCCTTCAGATGATGCTTTTTCAAAATTAGTTTCTGCTGTTTGTTCTCTCCACATTAATAAGTTTTTATCATCATTAGACCAATCAAGCATCATATCATGTGAAAATTTGCCTTCTAAAATATCATCCATATGTTTTTGAAATAGAGGCTTCATTATTTCCTTTAATTCATTCGAAAGTTTGTGTGCATAAAATCTTGATTTATCATCTAGTCTGCTCATCATACCAGTAATGCCATTATGCTTTAGTTCTTCTGTTATAGTTTCCCAACCAAACTGAACTAGTTTTGAAGAAAAATTACTATCAAATCCAAAATCCACAAGCTTATTAAAACACAAAATAGACCCAGTTTGTAATACTCCACACAATATTGTTTGCTCACCCATCAAATCGGATTTAACTTCAGCAACAAATGAAGACTCAAGCACACCTGCTCTGTGACCTCCAGTTGCAACTGCATACGCTTTAGCAAAGTCTAGACCTTTTGATTGAGGATCATTAGCAGGATGAACAGCAATAAGTGTTGGAACTCCAAAACCTCTTAAGTATTCCTCCCTTACTTCTGTTCCAGGACATTTAGGAGCTACCATAATAACAGTAATATCTTCTCTTATTTTCACACCTTCTTCTACAATATTAAAGCCATGAGAATAAGAAAGAATTGAATTTTTCTTCATTAAAGGAACAACAGTTTTAATTACATTAGTATGGTTTTTATCAGGGGTTAAATTGATAACCATATCTGCATTTGGAATTAAATCATCAAAGTTTCCAACAGTAAAACCATTATTAATTGCATTTTGATATGAAGCCTTTTTGCTGTCAATGGATGATTGTCTTAAAACGTATGAAATATTTAAACCAGAATCTCTCATATTCAATCCTTGGTTTAAACCTTGTGCACCACAGCCAACTATTACAATATTTTTTTCAAGAAGTTCATTTACACCATCTGAAAATTCATCCTTTTGCATGAATCTACATTTGTTTAGTTGATTAATTTTTTCTTTTTCAGTTAATGTGTTAAAATAATTACTCATAATTTTTTTTAATATTCAATAATTTAGAAATTTCCATAGAGTCTTTTGAAACAGCTATTCTACCAGACCTTACAAACTGCATGAGTCCATATGGTTTTAATTTTTCATATAACTCTTCGGTCTCTTCTCTCCAACCAGTTTTTTCTATAACAAAAAATTCGGGTTTTACTGTAACCATATTAGCTCTACTTTCCTTAATAATGTTTTGTATTTGTCTTTCCTTAAACAAAGATTCAGACTTAACCTTGTAAAGAGCTGTTTCTAAATAAATAATCTCTTCGTTTGTATGAAAAAATGCAGAGATTACTTCAATTTGTTTTTCAATTTGCTTAATCAGTTTAATTATCTGATTTTCATCAACATCTACAACAATTATAAATCTAAAAACATCTGTTATCTCAGACTCAGAAGATGTAATACTAAGAATGTTGATGTGACGTTTTAAAAAAATCGCAGATATTCTGTTCAAAAGACCTACATTATTTTCAGTATATATTGATATAGTATATCTCATGTTAATATTATTCTAGTCTAATATCGGAAACTGATGATCCTGTTGGAATCATTGGAAATACATTTTCTTCCTTATTAACGCAAACCTCAAGTAAATAAGGACCATTGTAATCTAACATTTCTTTTACCGATTGATTTAGCTCATCTCTTTTTTCTACTCTTCTAGATTCTATTCTATATCCTTTAGAAATAGTAATAAAATCAGGATTTACAAGTTCTGTAGAAGCATACCTTTTATCAAAAAATAATTGTTGCCACTGTCTTACCATTCCAAGAAAATCATTATTTAATATAACAATCTTGACAGCTGCTTGTGTTTGAAAAATGGTACCAAGTTCTTGAATTGTCATCTGAAAACCTCCATCACCAATAACTGCAACAACCTCTCTATCGGGAGCACCAATCTTACAGCCAAGGGCAGCAGGCAGTGCAAACCCCATTGTACCTAAACCACCGGAAGTAACATTAGATTTAGAAGTATTAAATTTTGTGTATCTGCATGCAACCATTTGATGTTGACCAACATCAGTAACTAAAATTGATTTTCCATCAGAATTGTGATTTATACATTTAATTACTTCAGCCATAGTTATACCATCAATTGGTTTTTCATATTCGTCATGAATAACTTTTGAATATTCAATTTTATAAAAATCATCAAATTTGGTTCTCCATTTTGAATGATTGTTTTTGTTGATGTGAGGCAAAATCTCTTTCAAGGTATTTTTAACATCTCCTAGGACAGCTACATCGACCTTTACGTTTTTATCAACCTCTGCAGGATCTATTTCAAAGTGTATAATTTTTGCTTGTTTGGCATAAGTATTAAGACTCCCAGTCACTCTATCATCGAATCTCATTCCAATTGCAATTAATAAATCACATTCATTTGTAAGCACATTAGGGCCATAATTGCCGTGCATTCCAACCATTCCAACATTCAAATGATGGTTAGTTGGAAGAGCAGAAAGACCTAAAATTGTCCACGCACTTGGTAAACCAGCTTTTTCAATAAAATTTTTGAACTCTTCTTCGGCATTTCCAAGAATTACACCCTGACCAAATACAACAAAAGGTTTCTTAGAATTATTTATCAATTTTGAAGCTTCAATAATTGAATCATTATCATACTGAGGGACAGGCTTATAACTTCTTATTTTTTGTGTTTTTATATAATTAAAACTATCTAAAATTTCAAATTGTGCATCTTTAGTAATATCTATCAATACTGGGCCAGGCCTTCCTGATTTTGCTATAAAAAATGCCTTTGAAAAAATTTCAGAGATTTCAGAAGCTTTTGTGATTTGATAACTCCATTTGGTTACAGGAGTGGCTATACCAATAATATCAGTTTCCTGAAATGCATCTGAACCTAACAATGATGATGCAACTTGACCAGTTATACAAACCAAGGGCGTTGAATCTATTTGAGCATCAGCAATTCCAGTTACAAGATTTGTTGCACCAGGTCCTGATGTAGCAACACATACACCTACTTTTCCAGAAACCCTTGCATAACCCTGAGCAGCGTGAACCGCCCCTTGCTCATGTCTAGTTAAAATATGATTTATATCATCTTGAAATTTATAAAATTCATCATACACAGGCATTATAGCACCTCCAGGATATCCAAATAGTATATCGACATTTTCATTAATCAAACATCTTATAACAGCCTCTGCTCCTGAAATATTTTTTGAACTCATTGTATTATGTGGTAATGCATCCGTTAGACGCGTTTGAAACTAGTTTTTGATATTTTGTGAGTACACCATCCTTAAGCTCTAGATTTGGTCTAGACCATTGATCTCTTCTTATCGATAATTCATCTTCTGAAACATTTAAATTAATTGTATTATTAATTGCATCAATACTTATCACATCATTATTCCTAACAAGAGCAATATTTCCACCAACATACGCTTCGGGTGTAATGTGGCCAACTACAAAACCATGTGTTCCACCTGAAAATCTACCATCAGTTATAAGAGCTACATCTTTTCCTAGTCCAGAACCAATTATTGCTGAAGTGGGTTTTAACATTTCAGGCATGCCGGGACCACCTTTTGGCCCCTCATATCTTATAACAACAACATCTCCTTTTACAATTTCACCGTTTTTAATAGCATCATTAGCCAACTTCTCAGAATCAAAAACTTTAGCAGTTCCCTCAAAGAAAGTACCTTCTTTTCCTGTAATTTTTGCAACACTACCCTCATTAGCCAAGTTTCCATACAAAATTCTAATATGACCAGTCTTCTTTATTGGATCAGAAATAGGCTTTATAACATCTTGATTTTCATCTAAAGATTTTACATTAGATAAATTTTCTGAGATAGTTTTTCCTGTAACTGTCATGCAGTCAGAATGTAGCATATCATTATCAAGCATAAATTTTAAAACGGCTGGTACACCACCTACATTATGTAAATCTTCCATTAAATACTTTCCGCTAGGCTTTAAATCTGCTAAAAAGGGAGTTTCATTGGAAATCTTTTGAAAATCATTTAGATCAAAATCAATATTAGCTGTTTTGCAAATAGCTAAAATATGTAGAACAGCATTCGTTGATCCACCAAGTATTGTAATTAATCTTACAGCATTTTCAATAGCTCTTTTATTCAAAACATCTAATGGTTTAATGTCTTTTTCTAATAGATTCGTAATTGAATTTGCAATAATATTTTTCTCTTGGCTTTTATCATTACTTGTCGCTGGATTTGATGAATTGTAAGGTAGAGCAAGCCCCATTGCTTCAATTGCAGATGCCATAGTATTAGCTGTATACATGCCACCACATGCACCTGGACCAGGACATGATTTACTAATTACATTGTCATAGTCTTCATCTGATATTTTTCCTGAGACTTTTTGACCCCAAGCTTCAAAAGCTGATACGACATCAAGTTTTTTACCCTTATAACATCCTGGGGCAATAGTACCACCATACACTAATATAGACGGTCTGTTCAATCTAATCATAGCCATTAATGCTCCAGGCATATTTTTATCACAACCTACAACAGAAATTAATGCATCATATGACATTCCTGAAACAACTGATTCAATTGAGTCTGCAATTAAATCCCTTGAGGGTAGAGAATATCTCATACCATCGGTACCCATTGAAATCCCATCACTAATACCAATAGTATTAAAAATTAAGGGTACAGCAACTCTAGAATCAATTGAATTTTTAATTTCTTTTGAGAGATCATTTAAATGCATATTACATGGGTTCCCTTCATATCCTGTACTTGCAATTCCAATGAAAGGTTTAGAGAAATCTTCTTTTTTTAGACCAATTGCATGTAGCATTGCTTGAGCTGCAGGTTGCACACCATAAGAAGTGATATTTTTACTATACTTATTTAATTCCATTTTTGAGTAAAAAAAAACTCCATATATATGGAGACAGGAGTAAATATAGGTTTTATGTTTTATTTTAACACCCTTATTTTATAATTATATTATATATTACCAAAAATTTAATGACTTCAGTAAATGATTGAAAATATTTCAAAGAAATATGAAAAACAAAAAAAATTTTTTAATTCAGGTACTAGCAAATCAATTCAGTATAGAATTAATTCTTTAAAAAAACTAAAAAAAAATATTAGTCTTAACGAAAATGAGATCATAAATGCTCTCAAGAGTGATTTAGGAAAAAGTGAGACAGAAACATTCTTTTCTGAAATAGCATTAATCTATATTGAAATAAATTTAGCATTGAAAAATGTTAAAAGATGGTCAAAAAAAAGAAAAATTTCATCTTCATTGATTAATTTTTTATCATCAGATTATATTATTCCTGAACCATACGGTGTTACACTAAATATTTCACCATGGAATTATCCGTTTCAACTTTCGATTTCACCACTAATCGGAGCTGTTGCAGCTGGGAATACAGTTGTCTTGAAACCTTCTGAATTTAGTAGTAAAACATCAGAAATTATTAAAAAAATAATTGAAAATACATTTGAAAAAGGTCACGTAGATGTGATACTAGGTGGTCCAGAAATTGGATCAAAATTACTTGATTTCAATTGGGATTATATTTTTTTTACTGGAAGCACAAATATTGGAAAAATTGTAGCTCAGAAAGCAGCAATTAATTTAACACCTACAACACTAGAGCTTGGTGGTAAAAATCCATGTATTGTTGATGAAACTGCTAATCTTAAAGTTGCGTCAAAAAGAATTGTTTTTGGAAAATTTCTTAACTGTGGGCAAACATGTATTGCACCTGACTTTATTTTAGTACACGAAAGTGTAAAAAAAGATTTTACAGAAAAAATAATAGAAAGAATAAAAAAAATCTACAATGAGGATGTTGAAAATTCAGAAAACTACTCAAGAATTATTAATAAAAAACATTTTTCAAGATTAATAAAGCTCTTGGAAAAAGACAAGATAATATATGGTGGAAAAAACAATCCAAATTCAAATTTTATTGAACCAACATTGATTGATGGAAGCAATTTTAATTCATCTCTAATGAAAGAAGAAATATTTGGACCAATTCTTCCAGTTGTTTCATACTCTAACAAAGATGAATTAAAGAAAATATTGGATAATTATAAAGACCCATTAGCATTTTATATATTTTCAAATAATAAAAAATTCTCAAATGAATTAATTAAAAGGTATTCATTTGGAGGTGCAGCTGTAAATGATACAATAAGTCAAATTGTTAATCACAGACTTCCTTTTGGAGGAATCAGAAATTCAGGTTTAGGAAGTTATCATGGAAAGCAGTCTTTTAAAACATTTAGCTTTTACAAACCATACATTGTAAAATCAAATATTTTCGACTTAAATGCAAAATATAAAATTGATAGTTCTAGTGTTATATATAAATTATTAAAAAGAGTGGTAAAAAAAATAAGTTTATGAGTTCAGTTTTTGATCAAATAATTAAAAAAAGAAGATCTGTAAGAGTTTTTTTAGATAAAAATTTAGATGATTCAAAAGTTAAAAAAGCAATAGAAAATGCAACTTTAGCACCAAACAGTAGTAATATGCAATTGTGGGAGTTCTATCATGTAACCAATTCAGAACTAAAAACAAAAATTTCAAAATATTGTTTTGATCAACCAGCTGCTAAAACAGCAAATCAGTTTGTTGTAGTAGTTACAAGAAAAGATTTATGGCAAAACAGAAGAGATGCAAATCTTAATTTTGTTCAAAGTAGAGATATTTCAAAAAAAGGAGAAAGAAGTAAAAAAGGAAAAGAAACTGTAATAAAGTATTATAAATACCTTATCCCGACCCTTTATGGTGGTTATTTTAGCTTAATAGGATTGATTAAATACTTAAATGTTTCTCTCATAGGATTATTTAGACCTATTTACAGGCAAGTAAAACATTCAGACATGAGAGTAGTAGTTCACAAAAGCGCTGCTTTAGCAGCTCAAAACTTCATGCTGTCAATGGTAGCTTATGGATATGATACATGCCCAATGGAAGGATTTGATTCATTAAGAGTTAAAAAGGTTTTAAAACTTCCATCCAATACTGAAATTAATATGATTTTAGGATGTGGAATTAGAAGCCCAAAAGGTATTTACTCAGAACAATTTAGAGTTCCGTTTGAAAAGGTTTACTTCAAAGTATAATTTCTTAGACCACTAGTAATCCAAGATCTGTATGTTTCAGTATCTACATATTGAATTGGAGTATTTAATATTTCTAAATCAGGTGAAACTAAAACATAATATGGTTGTGAGTTGATGTTAAAATTTAATGTTTGAAATGCAGACCATTTTTGACCAATACTTTCCAAGATTTTAGAGTTTCCATATTGATCTCTTAAGGTTATAATATTTTTATCTTCCAATAGAGATCTATCATCAACATAAAGTGAAACTAGTACAACATCATTATTTAGATAATTAAAAATTTCAGGATCTGACCATGTATTTTCCTCTACCCTTCTACAATTTGCACATGCCCATCCTGTAAAATCTATTAACATAGGCTTATTCAATTCTTTCGAAATCTTCAAGCCTTCATCAAAATCCTTATAACAATCTAAGCCTAATGGACAATTACTTTCAGAATCATATATTGAATAAAATTCAGGTGGTAGGAGACCACTCAACATAGATAATTTAACTGATGAATTATTTGGAATACTTGTAGACATAATTACACCAGAGATAATAAAAATAAAGCCAGACAAAAAATGTGAATTAATTCTTTTATTTGACTGTTTAACCAAGTATAAACCACATAAAATAAAAATTACAGCCCAAATGATAATAAAAACTTCTCTTTTTAATATACCCCATTCTTGAATTAAATCAACATTAGATAAGAACTTAAAAGCAAGAGCTAATTCAATAAATCCTAAAACAACTTTTATTGAGTTTGTCCATGATCCAGATTTAGGAAGTTTACTAATAACATTAGGGAAAAAAGCTAACAAGGTAAAAGGAATTGAAAGTGCAATTCCAAAACCAAGCATTCCATATGTTAAATCTATTGCTCCACCTTCATTTGAAATACTACCAACAAGTAAAGTCCCTAGAATTGGACCAGTGCATGAAAAAGAAACTAAAACAAGTGTTAAAGCCATGAAAAATGTGGAAAATAAGCCAGTGTACATATTAGATTTACTATCAGTACTCGTTGTCCAAGAACTTGGTAAAGTAAAATCAAAAAGACCAAACAATGACAATGCAAAAACAATAAATATTATGAAAAATAAAAAGTTTAAAATTGGACTTGTTGAAATCTGATTTAATATTTCTGGATTAATACTTTCCAAAAAATAAAAAGGAATACTAAGCGATATGTATATTAAAATTATAAATGCTCCATAAGTGAACGAATATAGTTTTCCATTCTTTTTCTTAGATGAGAAAAACGAAACTGTTAAGGGAATCATTGGAAATACACAAGGTGTTAACAAAGCAAGAAATCCTCCAATTAAACCCAAAAGAAGGATATTTAATCTATTTGTTAAAGGATTTTGAGATTTTGTATCAACAGAATTTAATATTAGATCTTTATTCTTAAAATCAATAATTAGGTCACTAGAAACATTTGAATAATCAAATGATTTTATATCCAAAAAACCTGATGAAGTAAGATTAAACTCTAAATTCAAATCTCGAAAGAGACAAACTCTATCATCACAAACCTGGTATACTAATTCTTGCTCAATAACATCACCAGTAAAAGAATCTTTAATCTTTACATCTTGATAAAAAACTACCTCATTAGTAAAATAAGATTGTTCCATTTGAAAAATTGGATCAAACTTAGTTGTTGGATTCGGTTCATTAACCTTTGAAAATGATTCAAAAATAGATTCGTCAACAAAATTAAATTCAGTTGGTAGTGCACCCCCTTCCGGAAGATTTAAGGCATATAACCTCCAGTTTTCAGAAACTTCAGCTTTTGTAATTAAGGTAAAGTTTCCCGATCCATTATCTTTGACAGCAGTTGACCAAGTTACAGGTTCTTGTGCTAAAGATTTGATTGATAAAAATAAAAATAATACTATATAGAAATTTCTAAACATTCACTTTTTGTTTCAATATATCTTCTATCAACTCTCTTGCCAACAATCCATATAATATCATCATTATTTGATGTTAAAAGCCATTGATTTTTTTTGTCAAAAATCGACATTTTTTGGTCTTTAAAAAATTTACTAACCTTTTTTTTACCCGACATACCAATTGGATAAAAGAAATCTCCGTTTTTCCATTTTCTTATCTTTAACGGAAGGTCAACTTTTTTAGAAATATAGATTTTATTTTCTCTTTGTTTTAATGGTTTAGGGATTTTTGATATGTTAATTCTTATTGGTTTATTATTCATACCAATATCAATTTTATATGATGTTTGCTTATTATTAATTTTAGAGATCTCTTTAATAATTAACTCCTTTCTGTTTGATAAAATAATATGGGTTGATGATTCAATAAATTTTCCAGAATCACTTCTAATTAAATTAAATATTTCTATAACATTAAAGAAATTAAAATTTCTATAATACTCAAACTCTATATCGTTTACTTTAAAATTCTTCCAAAATGATTTTTGAGTTACTATAACATCATTTTTTACTGTAAAAACTTTAGATAATTCATTTTTGAAGTACAAATTCTTCAAGAATTTAATTTTTTGAGCTTTAAAAAAAAGATCAATAAAATTAGATTTATAATTGTTATTTATTTTTCTAAAAGAAGGGATTAATATATTTCTAATATAATTTCTAAAATATTTGTTTTGAACGTTAGATTTATCCTCTCTCCATAAAACATTATTTTGTTTAGCATAATTTAGAATATCTTTCTTTTCAATGAATAAAAGTGGTTTAACAATATTATCATTAACCACATTCATTCCAGAAAAAACAGAAATTTTCTTTCCTCTAGAAATATTCAAAAAAATTGTTTCGATATTATCATCTAAATGATGGGCAGTTAAAATAAAATCAAAATTATATTTAGATAAAATTTCATTAAAAAAAGAAAATCTGATTTCTCTAGCTTTATTTTGAATTGAGTTATTTTCGTCTGACAAATCAACATTTTTTAAAAATAAATCAATTTGATTTTTATTTGTGTATTCAGAAATAAACTTTTCATCTAAATAACTATCATTTCCTCTTAAATTATAATTAACGTGAGCAATAGAAAAATCCAGATTCAATTTATTGAGCAGATGACAAAGCACCATACTATCTACCCCTCCACTGACAGCGACAAGTAGTTTTTTTTTAGAAAAATTTAATTTATCGCAAATAGAAAAAAATTCATTAAGCATAATCAAATATAATTATTTAAGAGCCTCAATCATTGCCTCTGCCTTCAACTGACACTCGTCATACTCATTTTCTGCTTTAGAGTTATAAGTAATTGCACTACCAATATTTAAATTAAGTTTTTGGTTATTAGAATCATAAATAATGGATCTAATCACTACATTAAAATCAAAATCACCATTAGGCATAAAATATCCAACTGATCCACTGTAGATTCCCCTCGAAATATTTTCAAATCCATCAATTAATTTCATTGACTTGATTTTGGGAGCACCCGTCATACTCCCCATTGGAAAAGTTGATTCTATAATTTGAGAAACCAAAGTATTTTTATCTATTTCACATTCAATGGTTGAGATCAGTTGATGAACATTCTTAAATGAGTATAATTTACTTAGCTCTGTTACTTTAACTTTTCCTTTTTCAGAAATTCGGGACAAGTCATTTCTGACTAAGTCAACGATCATATGATTTTCTGCCTTTTCTTTAATGTTTTTAGTCAATAAACTTCTTACCTGCTTGTCAATTAATTCATTTGGATTTCTCCTTGCAGTTCCTTTAATTGGCTGGGAGTAAAGCCTCTTGTTTCTTTTGGAAATGTATCTTTCTGGAGATGATGATATGATATTTATTTCTTTAAACTTAAAAAGAGTACTCATTGGTGATTCAGTAATTGAATTAAGCCTGTTATAAACATCACAAGGGTCAATTATTGAATTTTCGGAGTAGTAGTCAATGCAATAATTTAGTTCATATACATCTCCTTTTTTTATATGATCTTGTATTGCTTTAACATTCTGTAAATATTTCTTTTTTGAAACTCTTGGTACAAGATTATTAATTTTTTTTTCTACATGCTTTGGTATATAATTAAGAATGTTATTTAATTCTTGTTCAGGATCTAAATCAGAAAATACTTCAAAAGTCAACAACCCATTTTTAGCGATTACAACAACTTTAGGTTTAAAAAAAGATATGTGAGGAATTGAATGAAATGTAAAATTTGAACTAACTAAATTTTCAATTTCATTTTTTAAATCATATGACAAAAAACCAAACAACCAATCTTTATCATTTATGAAATTATCAAGTTTTTTCAATGATTGATTTGATGATGATAATTTATCTATACAACCATAAGCATATATAAATTCATTTTCTGTTGATTCCGAGTTTGAATTCAAAAAAACGGAATGATCAAAAGCTCTTGAATGATAGATTATTTTTTGCTTTAATGATTTAAAATCAACCCTACTAAAATTCTTAATTATTCTTTTCAAAATTTAAATTAAATGTAAAGTTAAAAGGTTATTTAAGTACATATATTAATATCTTTGAAAAAATTTTTTATGTATAGTATAGAAAAAAATCAAAATAATGCTGTTACTCTGCTAAAGCAACTAATTTCTATTAAATCTTTTTCATTTCAAGAGGATGAAACAGCTGATACTATACAAGAATGGTTAAAAAAAAATAACATTAAAACTGAAAGACAGGTAAACAATGTTATTGCTTATAACAAGTTTTTTGATCCCAAAAAACCATCAATACTTTTAAATTCTCATCATGATACAGTTGAACCAAATTCTGGCTATACAATAGATCCATACTCCCCTATTATTGAGGATGATAAATTGTATGGGTTAGGAAGTAATGATGCTGGAGGAGCATTATGCAGTTTAATATCAACTTTCTCGTATTTCTACGATAAAGATGATTTAAATTTTAATATTATTCTTTTAGCTTCAGCGGAAGAAGAAAGATCGGGGGATCATGGTATAAAAAGTGTTATGCCAAATTTACCAGAAATTGACCTTGCAATTATTGGTGAACCAACGCTGATGGACATTGCAATAGCAGAAAAAGGGCTAATTGTGTTCGATTTAGTAATAAAAGGAACATCAAGTCACGCAGCCCATAAAAATTTGAATAATCCTATTATAAAATCCACTACAATCGTAGAAAAAATTTCTAACATGTCTTTTCCTAAATCCTCTAAGACACTTGGTGATGTGAAGTTAACTGTTACTCAAATAAATGCTGGAGTTCAACACAACGTTGTTCCGTCTGAGGTTAAAATAGTTCTAGATGCAAGAGTTAATGATAATTACACTAACAAGGAAATTTATGATTATTTAAAAAATGAATTAGATTGTGAAGTTCATCCAAGAAACTTAGATTTGAATTCATCATCTATAAATGAATCACATAAAATTATCGAGGCTGCTAATAATTTAAAATTCAAAAAATATGGATCACCCACTCTATCTGATCAAGCAAAAATAAAATGTAATTCGATTAAATTAGGTCCAGGAGATTCATTAAGGTCTCACACTGCAAATGAGTTCATTTATATTTCAGAAATTAAAAACGGGGTAAAAAGATATATTGAATTAATAAATGAATACAATAAAATATTTTAGTTAGATATGCAGAGGTCTATTTTCTAAAGCTGATAGAGCAGCTTCTTTAATTGCCTCTGAATATGTGGGATGAGGATGACTCATCATCGATATATCTTCACAAGAAGCTCTAAATTCCATCGCTGTAACACCTTCAATAATTAAATCAGCAGCACGAGCACCAATAATATGAAAACCTAGAATTTCATCAGATTTTTTATCAGCAATGATTTTTACAAATCCATCTAAATCACCACTAGCTCTAGATCTGCCGAGAGCTCTCATTGGAAACTTTCCAACTTTTATTTCAATTTTTTCATTCTCTAATTGTTCTTGTGACTTACCCACTGATGCAACTTCAGGCCATGTATAAATAACATTTGGAATTAGATTGTAATTGATGTGAGGTTTTTGACCAGAAATTAGTTCCGCTACGGCAATTCCTTCTTCCTCAGCCTTATGTGCTAGCATTGTACCTCTAACAACATCACCAATTGCATAAATACCCTCAATTGATGTTTCAAATCTATCATTGATATTAATTCTTCCTTTAGAATCTAATTCAACACCAATTTTCTCTAAGTTTAGTCCTTCAGTATATGGTTTTCTACCAACGGAAACCAAACAATAATCAGAATCAAATGATATAACCTCATCTTTTTTATTCTTAGCGAGTACTGAAACTGTTTTTTCATTTGATTTTACTTCAAATACTTGATGAGATAGGTAAAAATTAATTCCTTCTTTTTTAAGAACTTTATTTAATTCCCTAGAAACATCTTTGTCCATGAAAGGAGTAATTCTGTCGGAATATTCAATTACTGATACCTTGGACCCTAATCTATTATAAACTTGTCCTAGCTCTAGACCAATAACGCCACCTCCAATAATTATTAAATGCTTAGGTATTTCCTTTAAACTTAATGCTTCTGTTGATGTAATTATTCTTTTTTTATCAAGATTAATAAACGGAAGATTTACAGGCTTCGAGCCTGTAGCTATGATACATTTATCAAAACTTAAAGTTTCATCACATCCGTCAACAGATATTAAATTATTTTCAAGAAATGATGCTTTACCATTAAAAACTGAAATTTGATTTTTACTCATCAAAAAATCAATACCTTTTACAGTTTGACTAACAACATCATTCTTCCTGTCTATCATTTTTTTAAAATCTAAACTAACCTCACCATTTATCTCAATTCCATGCTTTTTAGCATTGTTTAATATATCATCATAATGATGAGAAGAATCAAGTAGTGATTTTGAAGGAATACATCCAACATTTAAACAAGTTCCACCAAGTGAATTATATTTTTCAATGATTGCTGTTTTAAAGCCAAGTTGAGCTAACCTTATAGCACAAACATATCCTCCAGGTCCTGAACCAATAACTACTACATCAAATTTTTTAGATTTCATACCAAACAAAAATACAAATACATCACTAAATATTTTATTTTATTATAGATAAATGAAATATATTTTGACGAATATTATGAATATATTAGCAATGATTTATGAGAAACAACAATTCGTTAGGTTCTGATTCTAAATTATTGTCATTATTTGATTCACTCTTTCCAATAATTGTTCTTGTAATATTATTGTTTATTAACGTAAATATTTATGGAGATGCCTCACTTGATGGCTCAAACCAATTTATACTTATAATAGGAGCAGCAATTGCATACTTATTTGGATTGAAAAACAAAGTAAGTTCGTCAACTATTTTCTCATCTATATCATCTAATATTAAGTCAATAAGCATTCCTATATTAATCTTGCTTCTTGTTGGAGCTTTGTCTGGAACATGGTTATTAAGTGGAATAATTCCATCTATGGTTTATTATGGATTTGACTTAATAAATGCTTCATTCTTTTTACCTATATGTATTATTCTGAGCGCAATTGTCGCAATAGCAACCGGCAGCAGTTGGTCAACTACCGCAACAATAGGTATTGGTCTGATTGGAATTGGAAAAGTACTTGGTTTTGAAAGTGGTCTTGTTGCTGGTGCAGTAATTTCCGGTGCTTACTTTGGAGATAAAATGTCACCTTTAAGCGACACTACAAATTTAGCTGCAGCTGTTTCTGGATCTGAACTTTTTAGTCATATAAAGTACATGACAATAACAACCATTCCAACTATTTCTATTACACTTGTTTTTTTTACTTTATACAATTTAATATACCAACCTAGTGAGCTGGTATCAAATATTGAATATGTTGAAAGTATTAAAGATTATTTTTACATATCACCAGTACTTTTTATTGTGCCATTATTAGTCATTTTTCTAATAATAAAAAAAATACACCCTGTTGTATCCCTTTTTACGGGCGTTATACTTGCATGTTTATTTTCAGCTCTTTTTCAAAATGACTTAATCGAAAACTTATCATCAAGTTATAATATTAACAGCTATCAAGTAATTATAAATTCAGTTGTTAATGATACAAACATTGAAACAAATGCAACTTTATTAAACGATCTTTTTTCTTCTGGAGGCATGAAGGGCATGCTAAATACAATATGGCTTGTTATAGCTGCCATGGTTTTTGGTGGTACAATGGAGGCTATTGGGGCTTTAAAAAGAATTTCGTTTTTTTTAATCAGCTCTGCAAAGTCTATAGTTGGACTATTTTCTAGCACAATTTTAAGCTGTTTAACTGTTAATATTACAGCATCCGATCAGTACCTTTCAATTGTAATCCCTGGGAAAATGTTTTCAAAAGCATTTGAGGACAGAAATCTATCACCTGTAAATCTAAGTAGAACAATTGAAGACTCAGGTACTGTTACATCAGTATTAATTCCATGGAATACCTGTGGTGCTTACCAGTCTTCAGTTTTAAATGTGAATGTTTTAGATTACTTTGTATATGCTATGTTTAATTGGTTAAGTCCGATAATGACGTTATTTATAGCTGCTATAGGGTACAAACTAAAAAAAATCAATGACTAATAATACCAAAATAATTAGTGGAATTCTTCTTTTAATACTATCCTGCTTAGTATTAATATCTATGGTTTCGTTTATGTTTTCGTGGAAAGAGGATTTATCAGCAATGGCAGTAATTTTCAATGATGGAATTGAAATAAAAAATATTTCAAATAAGTTAGGATTGATAAGCTCTTATTTTTTGATTTACAAGAGTTTTGGTATAGGTGGATTTTCAATAATATTCAATCTCATTGTTATTGGTCTTACCTTGTCTTTTGATAAAGGTTATAAGAAACTTATTCAACGATCTTTAACATTTATACTTTCAGCTGTTTGGTTATCAATTTTTTCTTTTCACTTTTTTGAAGATTATATATTCTCAGGTTTATTTGGATATGAACTTGGAACAGTTATTATAAATTTCAGTGGAGATTTAGGATTACTTTCATTTTTACTATTTGGATTTATAGCTTTCTTAGTTATTAATTTAAAAATTACACCTAATGACTTAATACATTTTTTAAAAAATATTTTTGAAAATATTGGAAAAAAAATCAAGTCAGGTAATATTGAAAGTACATTAGAAAGTGATGAAACAAATGAAGAAATAAATGAAAATACATTTGAATTTAAAAATACGGAAAGTATAACTGAACCTACAATAAAAAACCACTCTGTCTTTGAAGAAAAATCTGAAAAATTAAAAAACGATGATTCAGAAATTGAAATGAAAATTGAAAAGGTTGTTAATGAAGAAACAGTTAGATCAGGCTCAATGAATTTAGTTGATTACGACCATACACTTGAACTAAAGTCATATAAAGCACCACAACTAAAACTTTTATCTGATCACGACAACAATGGTGTGATAACAATTAATCAAGAAGAACTAGAGGAGAATAAACAAAAAATAATTGATACATTAAGCAATTACAAAATTGGTATAGCAAATATTAAAGCAACAATAGGTCCTACTGTCACTCTTTATGAAATTGTTCCAGAAGCAGGAATTAGAATTTCTAAAATTAAAAATTTAGAAGATGATATTGCTTTATCATTATCAGCTCTAGGGATTAGGATAATTGCTCCAATGCCCGGAAAAGGTACAATTGGAATTGAGGTGCCTAATAAAAGTGCAAAAATTGTTTCAATGAAATCATTAATATCTTCAAAAAGATTTCAAGACGCTGAAATGGAATTGCCATTAGCATTAGGTAAGACAATCAGTAATGAAACTTTTGTAGTTGATCTTGCTAAAATGCCTCACCTTTTAATGGCTGGAGCAACAGGTCAAGGGAAATCGGTTGGAATAAATTCTATTTTAACATCATTGCTTTACAAAAAACATCCCAGTGAGATAAAGTTTATTCTAGTGGATCCTAAAAAAGTTGAATTAACATTATTCAATAAAATTGAAAGGCATTATCTAGCTAAACTTCCTGACTCATCAGAACCAATTATCACTGATAATAGAGAAGTAATAAAAACTCTAAATTCTTTATGTACGGAGATGGAACAAAGATACGAGCTTTTAAAAAATGGGATGTGCAGGAACATAAAAGAGTACAATCAAAAATTTAAAAAAAGGAAATTAAATCCAAATGATGGACATAAATTTCTTCCTTATTTAGTTCTTGTTGTAGATGAATTTGCAGATTTAATAATGACTACCGGCAAAGAAGTTGAAACACCTATTGCTAGACTTGCACAACTTGCAAGAGCTGTAGGAATTCATCTTATTATTGCAACTCAGAGACCTTCAGTTAATGTAATAACTGGATTAATAAAAGCAAATTTTCCTGCGAGAATAGCTTTTAGAGTAACCTCTAAAATTGATTCGAGAACAATTCTCGATTCAGGTGGAGCAGATCAACTAATAGGAAGAGGTGATATGTTATTTACACAGGGAAATGAATTAGTTAGATTACAGTGTGGATTTGTAGATACTGAAGAAATAGAAAAAATTACTGAAATAATTGGAGCTCAAAAAGGTTATAGTAATGCATATTTATTGCCTGAATTTATTGATGAAGAGATTAATAATAATGAAGTGAATGTTGAAGACAGAGATCCATTATTTAGAGAAGCCGCAGAAGTAATTGTAAATGCTCAACAAGGTTCAGCATCACTTTTACAAAGAAAAATGAAACTTGGTTACAACAGAGCTGGTAGAATAATTGACCAACTTGAAGCAGCAGGAATAGTTGGAAAGTTTGAGGGAAGTAAAGCCAGAGCTGTTTTAGTTAGATCAATTGCAGAATTGGATCAATTATTGAACTCTGAAAACTGATGTTAAAAATCATTCTTGTTATTTCATTTTTATTTTCTGATTCTTTGAATCAAAACAAAATTGATTTAATAATTAATCATTATTCAAAAATTAATTTTTTAGAGAGTGATTTTGAATTAGTTACCTATCAATCAAAAAAGGAAAAATTTAGAAATAATGGAGTTATTCAAGTTGAAAAATCAAATTTTAAAATATTAATTGATGATGTAGTTTACGCTCATTATGATAATAAATTTTACACAATTTCATCTGCTAATAAAGAATTAACAATCTTAAATATTGAAAACAATGAAAGAATTACAGATGAAAGCATTCTTTTTAAAATAAATCCTCTTAGTTTTTTAAAAAAATTTAGAGAAAACAATAATATAGTTTTTGAAGAAACAAACAACAGATACATAATTAGATATATCTTAGAGCAGGAGAAATACAATTTATTTTTTGAGAAAAATTTTGATCTAGCAAATATTGAAATTATATATAAAAATTCTGAAATCTCGAATAAAATTTTTTTTAGTAAAACAAGGAATGTTAATACAGAAAGAAATATTAAAATTGATTTAAATGATTACAAAGATTATTATGTAAACGAATTATGAAAGTTATTGATCAATATATATTATCATCCTATTTAAGAAAGTTTTTTAGTTTTTTTCTACTGATAATGTTTGTATTTATTTTTCAAACAATTTGGATGTTTATTGATGATTTAGCAGGAAAAGAAATTGATTTTGAGATTATTTTTAAGTTTTTAATCTTTTACACGCCAAAGCTAATCCCTTTAATTCTTCCATTGACAGTATTACTTGCATCTATTATGACTTATGGTGACTTCGCTGAGAATTATGAATTTGCAGCAATGAAATCCTCTGGAATTTCTCTTTTCAGATCCATGAGAGTTCTAATAGGTGTTAATTTAGTTTTATGTGTAATTACTTTCTTCACTGCTAATAATCTAATTCCATATGCAGAATTTAAATCCTACAACCTTAGAAAAAACTTAGCAAAGGTAAAACCTGCATTAGCTATTACGGAAGGTGTTTTTAATAATATTGGCTTAATGAACATAAAGGTGGACAACAAGTATGGGATTGATAATTCAAAATTAGAGGATATTATTATTCATAAATCAAATAAAAACAATGATAATTCACTTGTAATTAAAGCTAGTAGCGGAGAATTAATTGGAGATGAAGGATCTGATATTTTAAAAATAGTATTGAATGATGGATATAGATATGAAGAGATACTGGCTGAAAATCCAAATTCAAAAGAATTTAAACCACAAACAAAAATATACTTTGATGAACATAATATATTTATTGATCTAAAGGAACTAAATAATGTTGATTTTTCTGAAGAGAAATACAATAACACCTTCAGAATGCAAAATATAAATCAATTAGGATTCAGTATTGATTCATTAGAAAAAAGACTTGTTAATCAATATGAAAATTTTGCCTCCAATTTTTATAAAAGAACTGGCATATACAATTTTCAAACTAATTATGCTAATAGATCAACAATTCCAGATGTAAAAACTACAAATGAAATTTTGAATGATTTTGACAAGCCAACCATTGGTCAAGTTCTTAATTCAATGGAAAACAATATTGAAAATCAAATCACAAGTCTTGAAAGTCAGAAAACAAATTTTTTTATGAGGGAAAAATTAATAAACCTTCATAAATCAACACTTTATGATAAGTATGCAATATCATTTGCTGCCATAATATTGTTCTTTGTTGGTGCCCCACTTGGAGCAATAATCAGAAAAGGTGGATTTGGATATCCGGTTGTTATTGCATTAATCATGTTCTTAACTTATCATTTTTTAGGGACTTTTTCTAAAAATGCTGCTGAGGATGGATCAATAGCACCAATGCTTGGTAGTTGGATCTCTAATATATTAATGTTACCTATAGGTATATATTTAATTTCTAGAGCTTCATCAGATAAATCGATAATTAATTTAGATAGTAAAATCGAAGAATTAAAATCATACTTAAAAAAAATAAATTTTAAAAAATGAGCTTAAATACAATTGAAGAAGCATTAATTGATTTAAAGAATGGTAAAATGATCATTGTAGTAGATGATGAAAACAGAGAAAATGAGGGTGATTTTATTCTTCCAGCTGAAACTGTTACGCCTGAAATTATAAATTTTATGGCAATTCACGGAAGAGGATTGATTTGTGTGCCATTAACCTCCAAGAGATGTAAACAACTTGGTTTAAATCATATGGTTGATAAAAACACAGAACTAATGGAAACGGCATTCACTGTCTCGGTAGATTTAAAAGGTAATGGTGTAACATCTGGAATATCAGCATCAGATAGAGCGAAAACAATACTTTCTTTAGTAAACAATGTAACAAAGCCCGAAGATTTAGCAAGACCTGGTCACATATTTCCCCTTGTGGCAAAAGATGGAGGTGTTTTGAGAAGAACTGGACATACTGAAGCTGCTATTGACCTAGCAAGATTAGCAGGATTTAAACCAGCTGGTGTTGTTTGTGAGATAATGAATGAAGATGGAACAATGGCTAGACTTCCTGAACTTAAAAAAGTTGCAGAAAAATTTAATTTAAAAATTATTTCAATTGAAGACTTAGTTTCATACAGGATGAAACACGATACATTAATAGATCAGATTGATTGTTTTAAATTTAATTCTATACATGGTGAATTTGACATGCATGTTTTTAAGCAAAATAATAATGATCAAATTCACTTAGCTTTAAAAAAAGGTAAATGGAACGATAATGAAGCTGTGTTAACTAGAATAACTTCACTTGGATCAATTAACAATTTAATTGAAAGTATGGTTAATGAAGATTATCAGGGATACGATTCAATATTAAAAATTATAAATAATTATGAAAAGGGTGTTGTAGTTTTTATAAATCAAGAATCTGAAGCTAACAACATAATTAACTGGTTGAACACAATTAAAGATAAACACAATACAGGTGATAAAGCTTTACCATACAGAAAAATGGATGCAAAGGATTTTGGCGTTGGAGCTCAAATACTTCACAAATTAAATATTAAGAAAATAAATTTATTAACCAATAGCAAAACCACTAAAAGAGTAGGTTTAAGTGGTTATGGTTTAGAAATTACTGACCAAACTTCTTTTTAAAAAAACCAAAGTTTTACTGAAATAATAATTAGTGATATTATCATAAAAACTTTAATTATTCCTTCTCCTCTTTCAACAGAAATAACACTTGCCTTCCAACCTCCATATAAAGTTCCTAAAGCTATTGAAATACCGTAGGGAAAATTAACTAAATCATTATAAAGAAAAATTAAAAAAGCTGCAGCTGTATATATCAAGATTACTATTGATTTTGTTGCGTTTACTTTAACTAGGTTCATTTTATTGAAGTAACTAAGAAATAGCATTACCACTAAACCAATTCCTGCATTCACAAAACCACCATATATACCAATAAAAAAGAATACTACACAAGAAATAACAATCTCTTTAGTACTCTTTTTTTCTGAATTAAAGTTTAGTTTAGTTTTAGGTTTAAAAAGAATTAAAATTGAAACAACTATTATAATTACAGAGAGAATTTTATTAAAAATGTCATCTTCAACAGAAATTGCAATTTTAGCTCCAATTAAAGATCCTAAAAGTGCTGAAATTCCTAGATAGATACTAAACGGAAATGTATTTATACCTTTTGATTTAAAGCCATAATGAGCAGAAAAAGATGAAAATAAAATACCTATTCTATTTGTACCATTTGCCACGGAAGATGGTAAACCCATGAAAATTAAAACAGGAAGAGTTATGAGTGAACCTCCTCCAGCCATTGTATTTATAAAACCAACAATTATACCTATTAAAAATAGTGCGGGATACTCCCAAGGTATGTTTAAAAATAAATCCAAAATTATATTTTGCTAAATATAACAATCAAGCTAATATAAATTATGTTTTAAAAAATTACTTTTTATATTTGCACGTCTGGAGAAATGGCAGAGTGGTCGAATGCGGCGGTCTTGAAAACCGTTGAGGGTCACACCTCCGGGGGTTCGAATCCCTCTTTCTCCGCTTAACCCTAGGAATTTTCCTAGGGTTTTTTATTTGCTTGTAATTAATAGTTAAATTTGAATATGCTTTCAAATAAAGAAAAACAACTAATTAAAAAAGAAGAAACGTTTTGTTCTAACACATACAATCCTCTTCCAGTTGTATTAAAAAAAGGAAAAGGCGTGTATGTATGGGATGTTCACTGCAAAAAATATTTAGATTTTCTATCCTCTTATTCTGCAGTTAATCAAGGACATTGTAATAGTAAAATTTTAAGGTCATTTACTAGACAAGCAAGGAGATTAACGCTTACTTCAAGAGCTTTTTACAACAGTGAACTTGGAGATTCACTTGAATACATAACTAAAACTTTTGGCTATGATAAAATGCTTCCAATGAATTCTGGGGCAGAAGCTGTTGAAAGTGCAATCAAAATATGTAGAAAATGGGGGCACGAAGTAAAAGGAATAAAAAAAGATGTTGCCAAAATAATTACTTGCAATGGCAATTTTCACGGGAGGACAACAACAATCATTTCATTTTCATCAAGCAAAGGAAGTAAAGAAAATTTTGGTCCACTAACACCAGGATTTGAAATAATAGATTATAATAACATCAAACAACTTGAAGATGTTCTTAAAAAAGACAAGAACATTGCAGGTTTTTTAGTAGAACCAATTCAAGGTGAAGGAGGTGTAGTTGTTCCAGATGATGGATATCTGTCTAAAGCAAAAAAATTGTGTGAAAAATATAATGTTTTGTTTATTGCAGATGAAATTCAAACTGGTATAGGAAGAACCGGAAAGCTACTTGCTAGCTGGCATGAAGATATTATTCCTGACATAGTTATACTTGGAAAAGCATTATCTGCTGGTTTTTATCCTGTTTCAGGAGTATTAACATCAAAAGAGATTATGAGTGTAATGCAAGTTGGATCACACGGATCTACTTTTGGCGGAAATCCTCTTGCAGGAGTGGTTGCAAAAGCTTCAATTAAGTACACTTTAGACTACAAGCTTTCAGAAAATGCAGAAAATCTTGGTAAAATTTTTAGAGATGGTTTGGAAGAAATAAAATCTAGAAGAAAAATAATTAAAGGAATTCGAGGTAAAGGATTATTAAATGCAATAATTTTAGATTGTGATGTTAAATCAAAAATCCCTTGGAATATATGCCTTAGCATGAAAGACAATGGTTTACTAGCAAAGCCAACCCAGGGAAATAAAATTAGATTTGCTCCTCCCCTAGTAATAAATAAAAGACAAATAAAAAAAGCTTTAAAAATTATTGATCTAAGCTTAAGTGAATTCTAAACTATCATTAAATATTATTGATGAAGTATCACAACTTTCCAAAGTGATAGTTGGTCAAGCTAATAATTTTATAAAACCCGATATCTCTGATCTATATGATCCAACGTCAAAATTTCATTTAAATAACAACACATACCCTAAAAAAAAAGATTTAATAGAAGAACTTGATTCTTACAAGAAAGCTCTTATAGAAAATAACATTGAAGTAATTGAACTTGATTCTGTTGAGAATTGTAATCAAATATTTGCTAGGGATATAGGCTTTGTAATTGATGATTTATTTTTTATCTCAAATATACTTCCTCATCGTCAGAATGAAATTAAAGGTTTGAAATCAATCTTAAATATGATTGATAAAGAAAAGATCATCAGACTTGAAGATGATATTCATGTAGAAGGAGGGGATATTATTGTTGCAAAAGATAAATTATATATTGGTTATTATGATGAGGCTGATTATAAACAACAAATTACAGCAAGAACAAATTTTAATGCAATTGTTTTTTTTAAAAATTTTTTTACTGAGAAAGATATTATTCCATTGAAATTAAAAAAATCCTCACTAGATCCTGAAAACAATGCTTTACATTTAGATTGTTGTTTTCAACCTGTTGGAAGTAAATATGCTGTAATATGTAAAGATGGTTTTTACAATTCTAGTGAATACAACTTGCTTGTTAAAGAATATGGTGTTGATAATGTATTAGATATAACCTCAAAAGAAATGAGTGAAATGCTTTGTAACTTTTTTTCTATTTCTGAAAAGATTGTTGTTTCTGATTATAAATTCGATAAGTTAAATACTTGGCTTGAAGAAAGGAACATAAAAGTTGTAAAAGTAAAATTAAATGAAGTTGGTAAACAAGGTGGATTGTTTAGATGCTCAACACTACCATTAATAAGATTGTGATGATATTAACCAGTAAAATTTTAATGGTTAAACCAAATAATTTCAGATCTAATGAAGAAACTATAGTTAATAATTTTTTCCAAGTAAATAGTCTTGAAATTCCTAACAGTGTTTTAAATAAAATTGCAATAAAAGAATTTAATCAGTTTGTAAGAAAATTAGAAGAAAATGAAATTGAGGTTGAAGTGGTTGAAGGTTCTAGAACTATGAATAATCCAGATGAAATTTTTCCCAACAACTGGATTGTATTTGATCAAAATAAGATTGGTATTTTTCCAATGTTTGCTAAAAATAGAAGAACAGAAGTGAATTACGATTTAATTAATAAAATTAATAGTAATAATGATTATAAAATTTATGATTATACAAAATATGCTGATTCAGAAATCTTCTTAGAAGGAACAGGAAGCTTTGTTTTAGACAGAACTAATAGAATTGCATATTGTTCTATCTCTCAAAGATCATCAAAAGAATTGTTTTTGAAATTTTGTAAAGATTTTAATTATAATCCAGTTTCTTTCAAAGCATATCACACATACAAGAATGAAAGAAAATTAATTTATCACACAAATGTAATGATGACTATAGGTGCTGGTGCTTCAATAATTTGTCTCGATTCAATAGATAGCTTGGAGGAAAGAAATCTAGTTAAACAAAAACTTAAAGGGACAAACATTGTTATTGAAATTTCTGAAAATCAAGTAAAAGATTTTGCTGGAAACATAATTATTTTAAAATCAAAAGATAATGTCATCAAGTTTATTATTAGTGAAACTGCTTATAATTCACTTTCATCAACCCAAATCAGTCAAATTAATAGTATTGGTGATTTTGTAGTTGGATCCATTCCAAATATTGAAAAATACTCTGGAGGAAGTGTTAGGTGTATGATTGCAGAAATTTTCTAATTAATTTAACAACAATTACTACATTTATAAAATGAAAAAAATCTTTACTCTATTATTTTGTATTGGATTGTTTGGTCAGAATTTCAATACTACAAATTTTGATATTGATTCAAATTTTAACATAATTCAAAATCAAATTACTGCTGAGTATACAAAGAGAGTCATAAATTATGCGGGGAATAGATATTATTTTAAAAAACCACAAAATGCCCTAATTTTCTTATTTGACGGTGAAAAACCAATAAATGTTCAGACCAATTATAATTTATTAGAGCAAACTTTTGATATAGATGCAGAAAACAGCAAAACACTAAAATTATTATCAAATAAAGTAAGTAGAGTAAGTTTCGCAGAAAAAAACTTTATTTCTCTAAAAGGAAAATTTTATGAGCTTATCACTGAAAATGAAAATTTTTTATTGCTAGCAGATACGTTTTTGGAATTATACGAGCCTAGTTATACTGCTGGAATACAAGAAAAACCTGAGCCAACCTATAGAAGAAATAATTCACTTCTACTATACGTAGACAACAAAATGAAAAAAATTGAAAGAAGAAAGAAATTTTTATTGTCTATGTTTTCAAAAAATATGTCAAAAGAAATTAATAGCTACATGAAAAAGAATAAAATATCACCAGGTGACAATGAAGATCTATCTAATTTGTTTCTTAAATTTTTTGATCATCTCAAATTTTAAATTATTTATGGATACACAAGAATATGTAATAGAATTTCTTTCTGATGAGTGGATAAGAAATATCGCTGTCACTACAATTTGTATATTTTTATACCTTTTTCTAGGCAAATTTGTAAGTGTAAAAAACAAATTAAATTATGCTAAGATTATATCATTTGTATTAATTTTTATAACATTAACAAATCACGGTAGACTTATTTTAAATGGTAATTGGAATATTAGTGAAAATTTACCGCTACAATTATGCAGTATTTCAAATTTAATAGCCTGTACAATTTTATTTATCCCAAAAAACAAAACTCTATTTGAATTTCTATTTTATGCTGGTATAATTGGTGCTATTCAAGCTTTTTTAACTCCTCAGATTAATTATTATGATGATTCATTATATAGATATATTGAGTATCACGTAACTCACGCAGGAATTATTTTATTACCAATCTACATGTTTCAACATCTAAATTATAAGTTAAGAAAATACTCATGGCTTAAAATGCTACTTTATCTAAATATACTTGTAGCCATTATAATGCCTCTAAACTTCCAAATTGACTCAAATTACATGTATATAGCATATCCACCTGAGGTAAATAATCCATTAATAATTGGTGAATGGCCATACTATATTCTATTTTGGGAGGTAATAGTTTTAATGTTTACTTATTCTCTCTATGTAATTAGTACAAGAAAAAAAGTATGAAAACCCCGATAGAAGTTTTTTCTGACTGGGTTGATATTGGAAAAGATGAAGGGATGGAAAAAAACCATTACATGCCTGTAATGGAAATGATAAAACTTTATAATACAAGTAATGCATATTCTTTTATTGATGCTGGATGCGGAAATGGTTGGTTAGTGAGATATTTATTTGAAAACACAAAATGTGTAAATGGAATTGGAGTTGATGGTTCCAACAAAATGATAAAAAAAGCAAGATCTCTAGATAATCTTGGAAAGTACTTCAATGCTGATTTATTGAATTGGAATCCTAAAAATAAGGTTAATGTTGTGTTTTCAATGGAAGTTTTATACTACTTTGAAAATCCACAAGAATTAATAAAAAAAATACATGATAATTGGTTATTAAAAAACGGAAGATTTATTATGGGGATTGATTATTATTTTGAAAATAATACATGTCATGATTGGCAAGAAAAAACTAAAGTAAACATCATGAAACTTCATTCAATTGAAGAATGGTTAAGTTTTTTTAAAAGATCAGGTTTTAAAAATATTAATTACAAACAAGTTTGCACAGGAAAAAATTGGGAAGGTACATTAGTAGTTTATGGCGATAAAGATTAATCCTTAATTGAATTAATCCCTCCTTTTATATTATAAATTTTTAAATATCCATTTTCTGCAAGAAACCTTGCAGCTAATCCACTTCTTCTACCCGACCTACATAATATAAATATATTTTCTTCTTTGTCAAGATTTAATAAATTTTCATAAAAATCGTCTTTATAGAAATCAATTTGTATGAAATCATCGACACTCTTTATTGAAATTTCCTCATCGCTTCTTACATCAATCAAAACTTTATCTGATTCAAAATTTAAAAAAAAGTTATAATCAACTTGATTGTAATTAATTTGACTACAAGAAATAAAATTTTGTAGCATCAAAATAGGAATTAAGAATTTTAAATATTTATTAAACATTTTTTTATCCCTGAATAACCTTTACTTACATTAACTAAATTATTAAATCCATTTTTCTTCATAAGTGATGCAGCAATCATACTTCTGTAACCACCTGCACAATGGATATAATACTTGTTGTTTTGATTAAGATTATACAAATTATTTTCTAAAGTTTTTAATGGAATCTTTATAGAATTATCTAACGATGAAGAATTTATTTCTCCTTCATTTCTAACATCCAAAATCTTAATTTCATTCATTATATTAACAAATTCATCAGGTGAAATATTCTCAATACTTTGTGTTTCATAGCCGTTTTTAATCCAACTATTAATACCACCAGATAAATAACCTATATAATTATCAAAACCCACTCTTGATAACCTTGTGAACACTTCAGTTTCCCTATTATCATCAACTACAACTAAAATTTTAATTTTAATATCCTTTAAAATCTCTCCAACCCATGGAGCAAAACTCCCATCAATTCCAATAAAAATGGAATTTGGAATATGACAATCACTAAATTTTTCTGGTGATCTTGTATCTAGAATCAAGACTTCATCACTTTCAATAATATTCTTGAAATCTGATGGAGGAATTGATTTTGAGTTATTTAAAAGGATTTTATCAATATCACTGTATCCATTAATATTTAATGACACATTTGATGGAAAATATTCAGGCGGAGGGGGTAAATCTTTTGTTAAAATATCAATAAACTCTTCTCTATTGCATGATCCATTTAGAGCATAATTTATTTTTTTTTGATTACCAAGACTATCAAAAGTAATTTTCATCATATTTTTTCCACATGCTGAACCAGCACCGTGAGCTGGGTAAACAATTACATCATCATCTAAAACTGAAATTTTATTTTGTATTGAATCAAACAACATTCCTGCTTGAATTTCAGGATTAATCTCAGCATCAACTTGAGCCAAATCTGGTCTACCAACATCTCCTAAGAACAAAGTATCCCCAGTAAAAATGCAGTAATCTTTACCCTCAGAATCCTTTAGAAGGTATGTTACACTCTCAAGTGTGTGACCAGGTGTATGTAAAACCTTGATGGTAAGATCACCTACAGTAAATTCATCATTATCATTAGCTATAGTACACTCATAATTAGGTTTTGCATTGGGGCCGAAAATAATTTTTGAATTTGTTTTCTTAGATAATGTTAAATGTCCACTTACAAAATCAGCATGAAAATGTGTTTCAAAAACATACTTTATTTTAGAGTTGTTGTTTCTTGCTTTATCAATGTATAAATCAACTTCTCTAATCGGGTCAATAATTGCAGACTCACCATTACTTTCAATATAATATGATGCTTGAAATAAGCATCCAGTATATATTTGTTCAATAATCATTTTTCAAAATTAATAATATTATTAATAACAATTTCATAATTTAAGAAAGTGAAACATGGAGTCATAAAAGAAAGCGTAGTCGCTGTAAGATCAAAAAACAATAGTAAAAGTGAGATGATAAATCAAATGTTTTTTGGTGAGACTTTTACGATATTAGAGAATAATCTCAAGTGGGTAAAAATAACTTCGTTTTTAGATAATTATGATGGATGGATTGAAAAAAACAGTATTTTTTTAATTTCTGAAAATGATTACAAATCACTAAATTCTAAAATTGTAATTAACAAAACTGAATCTAGTCTCACCACCCCAGACGGCTCAACAATGATAATCCCAATTGGTTGTCAAATAAGTTCTGCTGATTACTTAGACTTCAAAAATATTCAAATAGAAAGTAATTCTTCAGAAATTAATATTTTTTTAAATAGCCCATACTTATGGGGAGGAAAAACAAAATTTGGAATTGATTGTTCAGGATTATCACAAATTTATTTTAGAACTAAAAATATATTCATCGAAAGAGATGCAAAAGACCAATATGATTCAGGAACTGAAATTGAGAGAATTGATGAAGCAGAAAAAGACGATCTATGCTTCTTTGGAGACGCAAAGGATAATATAACTCATGTCGGAATATACTTAGGATCAAGAAAAATTATACATGCCTTTAACAGAGTTAGAATAGATAAACTGAATGAAAAAGGAATAATTAATTCTGACACCCTAGAAATAACTCATAAGCTCCAGGGAATCAGAAGAATAATTTAACCTTGAATTTCGTTAATCTTAGCACTTATATCTTTAAATTTTTCATTTTCACCTAAAACTCCGTAGATGTTTTTTAAAGTATTTAAGGCATCAATATTGGTTGGAGAAACCTCAATCAGTTTTTCTAGAAATGGAATACATTCTTTGTATAAATCTTCTCTTTCAACTTTCAATTCATCATATCGAATATTATCTTTTTTTGAAGTTCCAAGATTATTCATTTCATCAACTATTGATTGTTCACCATCAAGAATTACTGCAACTAAATTTAAATATGCATCAACATAATCTGGTTTAAATTCAATAGCCTTTTTATAATATTCTAAAGCTGAATCATTTTCACCTTGTTCAGATGATATAACACCAAGGTTATAATACAATATTCCATTTTCAGGATCTTTGGTAATTGCTAACTCCATTAATTCCTTGAACTTTTTTCTATATAAATCTCTTTCACTTTCATCATCTGAATTGTTACTAATTCTAATATATAAGTCAGCCTCATTTAGTATTAAGCTCGTATCATCTGGCTGAATGGATCTTGCTTCTTGAATTGCTTCAATTGCAACATCATTTTTCCCTTGCTGAACATATATGAGTGCTATGTTTTTAACAATCTCAGGATATCTAGACTCTGTTTGACCAACTCTAGGATTTGAATAGTCTTTCGAGTTCTTTAATAGATCAAATTCTGTTTCTGAAACTTTTTCTTCTTCACCAGTTTCATTATTAGTAATATAATATTCGTCTATAACACCAGTATAATTATTTTCTTTCAGTTCTACATAATAATCAAGTGCTTTATCATATTCTTTAGAATTTACAGCACTTCCTGCAGCGTAATACAGATAATCTTTATTTTTTTCTTCATTCATCCTGTAAGCCATAATTAACTTGTCAGATGCCACTGAATAATTTGAATTTCTATTATCTTCAACCGCTGAGTTTATAATTGAAGTTTCGATTTGACTATACAAAAAATCAAATTCTGTTTTAATGATTGTAGAATACGCTGAATCATTGATTGATTTAAGGTTTTCATATGCCGTAATAGCATCATTAAATTTTTCTAATTCATTTGAAACTTTCGCTAAATAAAAATAATACTGTGCTTTAATTTTATCATCAGAAACTTCAACAAGAGAGCTAATTGCTTCCAACGAGCTTTCAGCTTCATTAAAAAAAGATTCTGAAATAAGTTTATTAATCTGTCTTAATTCCTTTTTCTGAGTAAAGGAATTAGAACAAATCATTAACATCATTAAAATTGCTAGTTTTTTCATAATATAAATTTAGTTTATTTGATTATCATCTACGACTTCAATATCTTCTACATCTTGAACATCTTCATCATCTAAGACAACTTTAGCTACAGCTGCAATAGAATCATTTTCTTTGATATTAATTAATTTAACTCCTTGGGTTGCTCTACCCATGACTCTTAAATCATTAACTTCCATTCTTATTGCTATTCCAGATTTGTTGATAATCATCAAATCATCACCATCAGAAACGTTTTTAATAGAAACCAAACTACCTGTTTTTTCAGTTATAGAGATAGTTTTTACCCCTTTTCCTCCCCTGTTGGTAATTCTATAATCTTCAAGACTAGATCTTTTACCATATCCATTTTCTGAAACAACTAAGATGTCACTGTCCATATCATTTACTGAAATCATTCCAATTACTTCATCGTTGGAATCTTTCAATCTGATTCCTCTTACACCTGATGCATTTCTTCCCATTGGTCTAGTTTTACTTTCTTCAAATCTTATACATTTTCCAGATTTCACAGCAATCAAAACTTGAGAATTTCCAGTAGTTAATTTTGCCTCTAAAAGCTCGTCATTTTCCTTAATAGTTATGGCATTTATTCCATTTGATCTTGGTCTAGAATATTGCTCGAGAGATGTTTTTTTAACTTGACCAAGCTTAGTACACATAATAACGAAATGATTATTGATGTATTCCTCATCTTTTAAATCTTGTGTACAAATAAAAGCTTTAACCTTGTCATCAGGTTCGATATTTATTAGGTTTTGTATTGCTCTACCTTTAGAAATTTTACTTCCCTCAGGAATCTCATAGACACGCATCCAAAAACATCTTCCCTTTTGGGTAAAAAACAACATGTACTGGTGATTAGTACCAACAAATAAATACTCGAGAAAATCTTCACTTCTAGTTGTTGAACCTTTTTGACCTACTCCTCCTCTATTTTGTGTTTTATATTCTGCAAGTGGTGTTCTTTTAATGTAACCAGCATGAGATATTGTAATAACAACTTTTTCATCAG
>VMBT01000179.1_pt1 | contig 42978 bp, 58 predicted proteins | sample 4404301 | NCBI WGS metagenome assembly VMBT01 (sample SAMN12238535, study PRJNA552566) | marine metagenome | isolation source: Coastal seawater | place: USA: coastal Georgia, Sapelo Island | collected 2008-08/2009-08
ACAACTGAAGATACAACACAAACAACTGAAGATACAACACAAACAACTGAAGATATAACAACAATAGAACCTGTAACAGAAATAATAGAGGAAAAAACAGTTTCTAAGAATGAAAACATAAATGAAAAAATAGAAACTAAAAGAAAAATTGTATCCAAAGAACCCCAAACAAAAAATAACTCTGAAAATATTTTATCAAATGAAGAACATGATAATCTTTCTGTGGAAGATATTGAGCTTGGGAAATTATTAAATCAAATTAATCTTGAATGTGATACCAGTATTTTTACTGACACCATTTCTTACTATGATGGTATGGGTCCTGCTCTTTACAGATTATGTCAATTCGATAGTTCGTTGAATTTTTTTAATGAATCTTTAATTGAAGATCCTAACAATGTTGAGATTCTGGTCAATAAGGGCTCTACCTTGGGAAAAATTGGATTTGTTTCAGAATCAATTGCTTACTATGATCATGCTATTGCCTTAGACCCAAGCTATTTGTCTGCAAAAAATAACAAGGCAAATGCCTTGGCACATCTTGGAAATCTAGATGATGCAATTTTACTCTATTATGAAATTCTAGAGGAAAATCCAAACTACTATACTGCAAGAACAAATCTTAACACGGCATTATTACTAAATTCACAAGTTCCAGAAACTTCTAAAATAACTAGTTTCCCTGAATCTCAAATTGAAGTTTTGCAAAATGACAATACATTAACTGAAAAAACAATTACTAAAGAAAATGAAAATGAAAAACAAACAAACTTTTTTGAAGAATTAAGTCGCGTATTCTCATCTTTGTTTGGTTTTAGTGAGTGATCTTTGTTTTTTGTGTGCGTAATTTTTCCATAAACCTATAAAGCCCTGTTGCGACGATGCTCATAAGGAAAAACATGAGTAAGATACTTGAAAAATCTTTGAAGGATGCCCGTAAAGAAGGTAAGTTAACAATGGGTACTAAACAAGTTTTGAACTCTGTAAAAAATTCCAAGCTAATTGTATTGTCTCAATCTGTAGAGAAAGAAATGGTTGAGCAAATTGAAACAGATGCAAAGAAAGAAAAAATACCTTTAGTGAACTTCCAGGGAACTTCAGTCGCATTGGGTAGATTGTGCGGCTTACAATTTAGAATTTCAACAATTTCATTCACATCAATCGATGACGCAAACATCAAATCAATTTTAAAAGATACAGAAGCTGAGGAAAAAAATGATTAGAGATACTATTGAAAGTTTAAATGAGACATTTTTTGTTTGGAGACATTAAGAATTATGACACAATCAATCAAACTAACAACGGATCAAATGAGAATGATGTCTTTGTTCCAAAATGTTACAGGTGCAACAGCACGTGATTGTGTAGAAGATGAAAAACAAGATAGAGTAATTTTTGTAGTTAACACAGGAAAGATGGGACTTGCAATTGGCAAGGGTGGAATGCATATCAAGTCATTACAAAACATTGTAAAAAGAAATGTTGAACTAGTAGAATTTGACGATGATCCAGCAAAATTTTTGTCTAATTTGCTTAATTCTAAACTAGTATCTGAAGTAAAAATAAATACACGAGCAGACGGGACAAAACAGGCAATTGTTATGGTAGACCCAAGAAAGAAAGGAATTGTTGTTGGAAGAGAAGGAAGAAATGCTGAGAAGGCAAGAATGCTTGCAAAACGATATTTTGATATTACTAGTGTCTTGATTAACAGTCCTGAAAGACAAACTTTGGAGATGTAGAGTATGAGAAAATCACCACTTGGATTATTTGCAGGCAGAGTTCTAACTACTAAAAAGAAAAGACAGAGATGGGCAATCTCAACTTACAAGAGAAGAGAATTAGGTATTGATAAAAAAGCAGACCCACTTGGTGGTGCTCCACAAGCAAGAGGAATAGTTTTAGAAAAAGTTGGCGTTGCAGCAAAACAGCCAAACTCTGCAATTAGAAAATGTGTCCGTGTTCAATTAATTAAAAATGGTAAAACAGTTACAGCATTCTTGCCAAGAGACGGCGCAATGAACTTTATTGACGAACACGATGAGGTTCACATTCAAGGAATGGGTGCAACTCAAGGTGGTGCAATGGGAGATATTCCTGGTGTTAGATTCAAAGTATTCAAAGTAAATGGAACTTCACTTCATGAGTTGGTAATTGGAAAGAAGGAGAAACCAAGGAGATAGAAATGGCACAAACAAAAAATTTGTTACTATTTAGAAAATGGGATTTATCTGACATTGAAGTAAAAGACCCAGGTCTTAAAACTGCAATTTCTCTTAGAAAACAAATCTTACCATATACTTTTGGTCGTTCTGCACTCAAAAGATTCAACAAAGCAGATGTCAATATTGTTGAGAGATTAATCAACAAGACAATGCACTTTGGTAAAAAATATGCAAAGAACACCGGTAGAATGACTGGAAAGAAAACCAAAGTTCTCAATACTGTTAGAACCGCATTTACAATTATTGAACTCAAGACTGGAAAAAACCCAGTTGAGGTACTTGTTAGAGCAGTTGAAAATTCAGCTCCTAATGAGGATACAACTAGAATTGTTTACGGTGGTACTGTTTACCATGTATCAGTCGATGTTGCACCCATCAGAAGAGTAGACTTGGCTTTGAGATTCATTGCTGATGCAATCAAAGAATCAACATTCTCTAATCCAAAACCAATTGAAGAACACATGGCAGAACAACTAATCTTGGCTGCAGAAAACGATCCTAACGCTCCTTCCGTAAAGAAGAAGAACGAACTAGAAAGAATCGCACAAGCATCCAGATAGAATTTTTAGAAATTATTCCAGTAGCCCGAGGCAGATTCGAACTGCCGTCTCCGCCTATATCCACTTTGTGAGATCCAGAGGGCAGAATCCTTGACCGCTAGACTATCGGGCTACTTGAAAGAAATTTTGAATGTTTAGAATATAATCATTTGTTGTAATTACTTTAGTCTAACTTCTCTAATTGCAGTTGCATAATCACACCCTGCTCTTAGTCGCATGTAAGGAATTAACTTGTAGTGAATTGAGTAGAGTGTACCTTCTTTGAGTATGATTCCTTTTTGTTGCAGTGATGCTAGTCCTCGTGATGGAACATTTATTGAGAGATTATGCTGCTGACAAATTTTGTCACGTTTGTTTTGGAATTGTTTTAGAGTAAATGCAACATCATTAAGTTCTAAAATTAAAGGCCAAATTATTTCTGACCAGACAAATCTTCTGTTTTCCGTAGCTGAAGCATACTTGCCTTTTTCGCTCAACATTAATAACATCTGCAAATGATGTTATAACTTATTGTCCCAAAAAGAGATTGAAGAATCACTAGATTTACTCCAAAAAGATTGGGATGTTGATCCGATACTTCGAAATTTTATGCTAGGAAAAATTACTGATGTATCTGATAGACCAATCAAAGTAAAAGATGTAGTTTTTCATGTACCTTATCTAAATTCTGAAAAAAAATTCATTTTGTGGAAATGCTTTTGGCCTGATTGTCACAACTGTTGTGATAGACAAGGAAGACTTCCACTTACTTCTGATGACTTGATTACAATTGGCAAGGGGTTGAAATATCAAAAGCCCTCAGAGTTTATCAAAAATGAAACTCTGACAGTTACCTACTCAGAGCCAGGACCATCCGGTCAAATGACTACTATGACTACAATCAATCTTAAAAGAAAGACCGATGAGACTGAAGCAGATGATGGTACTCACATATCCTGTAGATTTTTGAATGAAGAGGGTGGATGTTCTATGCATCCAGACAGACCTGGAGTGTGTTACTTGTATCCATTTTCCAGTTGGCTTGAAAATGAGAAGGGAAAGCCACGTGTTCATGCAACATACCAATTCACAGGAGACTGTCCAGGATTCTACTTGGCAGAGGATCTGGAACCAATGAAAGAAGAATTCAAAGAGTATTCTAAGATAATTTATGATTACAACATGGCATCAAATAGAACAAACAGAGAAGGCTTTGGTTCTGTGAGTTTTAGTTAGGCTTTAGCTACTTTCATCAAGTCTGCAATTTTGATGTCCATTCCAAACCTATCTTCGTTCTTTTTCATGTAACGGAAGATTGCTATAAAGTCTGGAAGTGATTTGAAGAAATTGAAATCTTTTTTGATTTTTGCCCTAACAAAATTGAAAACCTTGGCATATACTTTGTAGTGCTCTTCTACTGCCTTTTCATATGCCTTGAAATCATTCATGTTCTCTAAGAATAACTCTACACATTGCATTGATGGAATGATTCCTTCTCCTAACAATGCATATACAGTTCCAATTGATTCTCCAACTCCTACTACTTTGCCTGAATAGTATGGCTTACATCTATCTGGAGTTGCCAATCTGATTGGTCTTCCTTTTGTCTTGAGAACTTTACCCCCATGTTTTTTCAAGAATTCATCTGTCGCCTTGATGTGATTCTTATTGTAATCTCCAGCACCAATGTGGGCCCAATTCTCTCCTAATGGGAAATACCAAAAATATCCCGACATTCCAGGAAATGGCTCTATGTAAAAGTCATCATATGGAACTCCATTTTCATATTCTACTTTGTATTCATATGTTGGCAAAAAGAAATCTTCTTTGAGTTTTGGCAAGTACACTCTGTGAAATCCAGTACAATCAACTATCATGTCATACTCTTTTTCTAATTCTTCAAGTGATGGTGGCTTACCGTAGATAATTTTAGAATCTTTAATGAAATCTTTGATTAGACCAATTTTGTCGTATGTACATAATCCATGCAATCCAATGTCAAACTTTACATCATTGTTCATTTTGACATGCATGTTTTTTCCATCATGAATTAGAAAGTCGTTAAAATCTCTGCCAGTCTTTTTGCAGTATTCAGTAAGTATTGGCTTGATTGTACCCCATGCACAAATAGAGTCATGTCTCTCTTTTGGATTCAACTCATATCCTGTAACGTCATGTTCAGAATCTTTGAGTCTGGCCATTAGATAGGAACCTGCTACTCCCATTCCCATTACTGCAATCTTCAAGATATTTTGTGAATCTCTGGGGTGTAATAAATAGACTATCTGAATTTGTTCACGTCATTTGCCACTAGTAGAAATCATTAGTACCGGTTAAATATCAAATTCACATAAAGTTGTTAAGAAAAGACAAGTCTGTCGTCTGAGAACAATCGTTTCAGACCTTAAGATGAAATCACTGTCATCAGAGGACAATAGTTTCTGATCTTAAGTGATAAGGGATGTCATCAAGACACTTTTGGTCTTGGTCTTAATCTCGATTGTCTTTTCGTTTAATTTATTTTAGATAAAGAATGGATTAATTCTATGGATGTTTTTGAAGCAGTATCTACAAGACGTGCAATCAAAAAATTTGATCCAAATCACAAGATGAGTTCTGATGATATCAAAAGACTCATGGAACATGTTATACTATCTCCAACCAGTTACAACCAACAAAACTGGAGATTTGTCTATGTAACTGATCAAGAAATCAAAGAGAAAATTTCAGAAGCTGCTAGAGGGCAAGCTCAACCAAAAGACAGTTCCCTAGTTGTTGTACTGTGTGGTGATATGACTGCATGGAAGACTAATCCAGTACGTTATTGGAAGCATCATCCACCTGAAAAACAAGAACTTGTAAAAGCTAGTCTTGAGAGAAAGTACTCTAAAGATACTCAAGCACAAAGAGATGAAGCAATTCGCTCTTGTGGTATGGCAGCTCAAACCATTATGCTTGCAGCTCGTGATATGGGGCTTGATTCTTGTCCTATGGTGGGCTTTGATTATGATAAATTGGCCAACGTTATCAATTTGCCAGAGGACCATCTTATCGTCATGATGGTTGTAGTTGGAAAAAGAACAGCAGATGCACCAAAACGTGGCGGTCAACTGCCTTTGAATGAAGTAGCATTTGAAAATAGTTTCTAGATATTCTTAATTGAGAGAAATACAAAATAATTTTGTTGAATACTGTTTTGATTGCCGTGATTGCATTTGTTTTGTTAACTCCAGCTCCTATCTTTGCACCATCTCATCCTGAGTACTCTGGTCATCATGGAATGATGAATGAGATGAGCAACCATCATCGCTCCTATATGGGGATGTGTGCACCTGGTTTTGCATCTCTTGATGGAATGTGTGTTTTAGATGATAGATGTGGACCTGGGGCATATGCTGGAAGGCTGTGTATGATGGATGGGGTAATCAAAGAATACTTGCGACCACATCACCAAAAGTTTGCAGGAATTTCAGCTGAGAATGTAATTTGTCTTGAAGGAAAACATTTGATGTTCAAACATGATGCAACTCCAGCTTGCGTCAATGCGAAATCAGTTGAAAAGATGCAACAACGCGGTTGGTATTCTGAAAAGCCACCAATTGCATGCACCATGGAGTACAATCCTGTGTGCGGAGTTAATGGAGTAACTTATGGCAATCTTTGTAGTTTGAATGCAGAACACATGGCAATGAAGCATCGTGGTGAATGTTATGTTGAACCTCCAAAACGTGAATTCAGAAATTTTCCAAATCCTGATGAGTGTATTGGATATGCTGAATGTCTAACTGGATTTGTAACTAGAATAGTTGACGGTGATACAATTCATGTTGATGGAAAATCAATTCGATTCACTTTGGCTTCTGCGCCGGAACTAGATGAAATAAACGGTATTGATGCTAGAAATTTCATTCAAACAATCTGCCCAATTGACTCCTTTGTATTGGTTGATGAGGATGACAAACAAACTGAAGGAAGTTATGGAAGAATGCTTGGTGTGGTATACTGTAATGGATTATCCCTCAATGAAGAATTGTTAGATTCTGGATTAGGATACTTGAGTACAGAATTTTGTGGACAATCAGAGTTTGAACATATTTCTTGGGCTCAAAAACACGGCTGCCAACACATTCCAGCATCAACCCCTGTTCTAGAGGATCAAACAAACTGTGATCCATCGTATCCAGACTTTTGCATTACATCTCCTCCACCAGACTTGAATTGCGTTGATGTTGTATACAAGAAATTCACCGTTTTACCTCCTGATCCTCATAACTTTGATGGGGACCAAGATGGAATTGGATGTGAATCCTAAAACCCTAAATTCTGTGACAAAGTAAATTATTCATTGAGTTACAGAACAGCAGTTTTTTCTAAGAAAGAACTTGGAATAATTATTTGCATATCTAGTATTGTTTCCGTTGCATTGTATGTCGCTTATGTCACAGGGCGATGAGACCTATCATTCCATTGTCCATAGTAGTTGTAGTTGCAATAATTATTGGAATAATTGGTAGCTCTAACTATGACGTGTATGTTGCAGAACGTGATCAGAGAAATCTACAACTTGCAGTAGATGACTGTAAGAAATTATTTCCGCAGGGAATGGAACAAGAAGAATGCATTACAAAATCCCTTGATGTCTTTGGAACTGATTATCAAAAAGAGCAGTGGAGTCAAAGAGACCTTTATTCTCCAAACCCTTAATTTGATAATTGATTCAATTTTAGTAACTTGTCTTTTGAAAAGGATGTTGACGGATTGCAAGAAGCTCTTTGTGATGCTGAATCTAGAATTAAGAAATTAGAAGAACATAAAGAATCTGAGAGTAAGAAGCAAAACCCTGATTATGAAACACTACGTCGATTGGAAAAAAATCTGGAAAATTTGCTCAAAAAACGTGCCCTGATTATATCTGAATTGGAATGAATCCAATACGCTTAATTTGAGAAATATTTCATTCAAAATCATGCCTCTTTATTGTAAGACGTGCGAAGAGAGACGCTATCCTCAGTATAGTGCAGATGACAAGGGAACCTTGTGGCTGTGTAACAAGTGTCAGAACTATACTGATGCAGAAGATGTCATTATTCGAGAGCAAACCCAAGAAGAAAGGGACAAAGTTAAGGCTAAAGCAGAAGAATTTGAGCGTACCAGCAAATTCTCTGGCGAAAAACTCTCTAGAAGAAAAGGTGTTAACTAGAAAAAAAGAAAGTAGGATTTTTCCCTAAAATTCTATTACTGAACCTGCTGAAATGGTAAACTTTTGACTTTGTTGCTCTCCATGGACATCATACCATGTAATGTTGAGATTTACTTTGTTTCTGAGTGCAGACTCTACTGTAATGTGACTTGCTTGTCTGAGTCTGTCTTGAATTGATTTTTCTGTAATGTTTTCTTTTGTTGTTTTTTCCATGACTAGTTTCTTGTATTGATAATTTAGCAACAAGAGTGAAAATTAATTTTTGATCGCAGGATCTATTTTGACTATTTCAAATTGCTAATGAATAATTGAATCAAACTTGATCCCATGTTAATTCTAAACTTATCATATCTTCATTAAAGGTCTCATATCTCACAAAGCATTCATGAAATTTTGTTCTAATTGTGATACTAAACTTACTCAAAACTTTGAAGATGTAGGTGGTCCTGGAATTTGTCCAAAATGTAATCCTGAGATGGTTAGCCCTAAGAGGCCTACGTATGGCATGAATTATTCTGGAAAAACAAGACCTTGTTCCAAGGGATGTGGAGCTGAAATCTATTGGGATGAGGAATTCAAATCTGACAGTGGAAAGTTTATCCCAATTGATTCAAGAACAGATGAGCCACATAGATGTGATGGCCCTACCAAGTCTGATTACTTCCCTGATGAAATAAAACAAATCAAGAAAAAAGAAGTTGCTCCAAAACCCAAAATCCCTATCCCTCAAGAAATTCTATATGATATATCAAAAATTCCAAAATCCCTAGTTGATGATGATTTCATTATTCATGAAATAATTCAGGGACACAAAGAAGAATCTTTGGCCATTGTTCACTATGAGAATATGGTCTCTCCTGAGCCTGAAAAAGTACCTGTCGAGAGCCTAAATGATGTATTGTCTGAGAAAATCCTGATGGGAATTGTAAAGTATGGATTTACTGGATTGTTGCCTTTCCAAGAAGAATCAGTTCGCTCCATCCTGAATGGTAAAAACTCTATAATTTCAGCTCCAACTGGTTCTGGAAAAACTGAAGCATTTAGCATTCCTATTTTGGAGAAAATTTCAAAACAAAAAGAACCTGGCGTATTTGCACTATTTGTTTATCCACTTAATGCACTAATTGATGATCAGGTTTCCAAAATATCAAAACTCATTGATAGTTGCGGATTAAAAAATACAGTTGATGTCTATTCAATTCACGGTGGACAAAGCTCTGAATACAAAGACATGATAATTGCAGATGCTGCAAAAAAATCACTAATCATTGCAACAAACTTTGATTTTATCAATTACCATTTGATTTTACAAGACAAAAAATGGAATGAATTATTCAAGAACGCAAAAATAATTGTGATGGATGAGGCTCATTCTTACACCAGTTTCCATGGATCTAATGTGTATCATGTTCTAAAAAGAATGAAACGATACATGAACGATGTACAGTATGTTGGCTCGTCAGCCACATTAGATAACTCTCAGGAATTTTTCTCAAACATGTTTGATTTACCTGCTGAATCATTTTCATACATCAAAAGTGAAACAAGACGGAAAAGAAATATGCACATGTTCTTTATCATGCCACGAAAATTTGGACAAAGAACTACCATGGAGATGTTGTCGTCAATATGCTTCAGGAATCATTCAACACAACTAGTCTTTAGCAATTCTCACAATGATTCAGAATTTCTTGCATCAAATGTAGAGTCTACAAATGATGGAATCCGAATTCAGATCCACAGGGGCGGTCTTGATCAAAATAACCGAAAACTATACGAATCTCAGATGAAAGCAGGCGAACTTGATGCATTATCCTGTACTCCTACTTTAGAACTTGGAATTGATATTGGACACGTAGATGTGGTCATTTCTGCCTTCAAAAATGAGTATGATTCCTTTGTTCAACGAATTGGGCGTGCAGGTAGGATGGGTCAGAAATCCTATGCGATTTGTGTATTTGATCCTGATGATGCATCGTGTCACTATTTTGCACGTCACATTGATGAATATCTTACACAAGACCACGTCATTCCAATTAACAAGAAAAATTCCATAATCTCAGATAAACATGAACAATCAATTGAAGTTGAAGCAGAAGCTGCTGAGAGCTCTGACAAATCACAGTTCTTTGATTTTGCAAACAGTGTAAATCTTCGCGGTGCATCAGGTGAGATTGCCATTTATTTGAATTCTAAAAAAATTGGAACACGTGGTGTGCCAGTTGGATATTATCAATTACATCAAAATGCAATTTATCATTTCAATAAACAAAACTATGAGGTCATATCTCTGAGAAAATCTCAGAATGGTGCACGTGCATATCTGAGAAAGTCCTATGAGAATCAGAAAAGAACAATTCCAATTGTCAGAACATCAATCTTGCAGACATCTGAGAGAAATGCAGTACACAGAGATGTTGTTGTAAAAAAGAGAAAACTATCTCTACGTTATGGCATAATCGAGTTAAGTAGAACCATCACTGGTTACCTTAAAGGAAATTATAATGATTCATCTGAGAACTTTCAGACATTTAATGGAAGTACGGTTCCATCCTGGAGAAATTTTAACTGGAAGTCAAAGCACTCCTCTGTAAGTATTGTTGTTCCTCCTGAATTTGTTATAAAATCATCTGAATCTAAAAGTCAGATTGGAAATGATTCAAGAATACATACCATTTGTCATGTGTTGATTAATGCAGCAAAAATTATCACAAAATCAGAATCAAATGACATTGAAGTGTACTATGAAAATGGAATCATCTATCTATATGACAACTCTTCTGATGGATTTAATGGATGCAGCAAGATAATCTATGAGGATTTTGAAAAGATACTAGAGACATGTTCTTCATTGTTGAGTGATTGTGACTGTCCTGTTGATTCAAAGCAAAAAAAGGCAGTTTCCGAGGGTGGAAAGTGGGGTGGATGTCCAAAGTGCACCTTTACCAACAATTATTGCCAAACAAAAAACAAGGATCTATCAAAAAAAGATGCAATAGATTTTTTTGCTACATTTTACAAGTGATTATCATGGGATTCAAAGACTTGTTTGTAGGGGGGAATGAAGGAAACATTCCAGTCAAAGTAAAGTGTACTGGTTGTCAGAGAATCACTGTAGTTAAGATTCCGTCTGACAAGGACTTTGCAAAATGGAATGCAAAATCAAGCTGTGGCCAATGTGGTGCTACTAACTGCTGGCAGAAAGTTTGATGAACCTCTGTTTTCTCAAATGTGATCCTTGGCACTAGTACAAATTATTCATTTTTTTAATATGCTAGTTTTCTTTAATTGTTCTATGAACGTCACCAATGAATATGGAATGAATCGTTTGTTGGCAAACTGTCCAAACTGTCAAAGTGAGTCTCTTTTCTGCGGAAAGATACCAACTAATATCAAAAAAATGCAAAACAACGAGGTATTGTTTTGTAAAAAATGCAAGTTCATTACTCCTGTTGAGGAATTCAAAAACATGTTAGCTAGTAGGTAACTTACCACTAGCTAAAAACTTGCTTTTCTCTTAAATTCTATTAGCACCTATTATCATTGATGCCCCACAGTTGTTGTCACAGAGAATCTAAGTATCTTATTGAATATGATACTGGTTCAGTCTTTAGAGTATGTGAGAAATGCTATGCCGACAAGTACTGGTCTAGCTTTGTGATTTCAAAACAGGCTATTGCACAGTAAATTCGGCCTCCTGAATTTGAAATCATACTACGTATTTGTTGTCACTATGAACATTTAGTAGAGCAATTTAATAGTGATAATAGAAGGACAACCACATATGAACAAAAAGATCACCATACCTGCAATACTTGCAGTTTCTGTGTTTGCTATTGCGATTGCGTCATTTTCGCCAATTAGTGTTCTTGCAGAATATGGTGATTACAAAATTCCTGACATTACTGGAAGTATTGCTGTAAGTGATTCGGATTTTAGTGGACTAGAAGAAATTTCATTGGCTGATGCAATGACCATTGCTCAAGAAACCGTTGAAGATTCTAATGCAATGTGGGGCAAGCTTCAAGTCATCCAAGGATACTTGGTCTACAAAGTTGGAGTTTTATCTGATGATGATATGTATTACAAAGTAATCGTTGATGCAGGTAATGGAAATGTCTTGTATGTCTCTGAGGGAAAATCAAAAGATAGTTGGAAACAATCTGAAAAATCTGGAAAATGGAAGGACCACTACGCCGATCTAACGCCAGAAGAGCGAGAACTCAAAATGAAACAGTGGGGTGAAGTGAAAGAAGCATTTTTTGCATTATCTATTGATGAGAGAGCAAAGATGATCATGCACTTTATGTCAATGAAAGTTCAATGGGACGCATTATCTGATGAAGAAAAAGATGCAAAGAAACAAGAGATGAAACAGATGATGGAAGAATTATTGCCATTATCAGTTGAAGAAAAGACAGAGAAACTAAGAGACTATCTAAAATCTATTTAGACTCCAAAATCCTTAAGTCTTAAAATTATTTTACTACATTATGGCCTGTCTTAGATGTGACGGCAAAGGAAAAATTCGAAACGAATTTGGCATGTGGGAAAAGTGCGAGTCCTGCCAGAAACGTGAAATGAAATTTGAGAGTGCAAATCCAGAACCTGATCTGAATGAGGAAGGACTCTAGAACAAAAAACTGGTATCTTATTTTAAGACAAAAATCCTACTTTTGCTGTACAGGAAAGAACTTAGATAATTCATCCTGTATTGGCCCTCGTTTTTGTCCCTCGAGGGTTTTAGCTTAAAACCTGAATTCTTATGTTACAATCATCTCTTGAGATCTCCATTGCGTGATTAGTACAAAATCTCATGATCTGCTTGCAGAATGGTTTACTCATACCTTGCTCAAAATGGTAGAACATTACCTGAGTAAAGGCTTCAGAATTACATCCTAGCATATTGCAAATCATGAGAGAGTAACTAGGAATGATTCAGAATTAAAGTGGAGGTTAGAACATCATCAATTTTATTTGATGTTCTATGATGAAATTTGTGGATAATCTAGACAATGCAAAACATGATCACCAGAAAAACAAGTCTGATGTTGTAAATTTGGTAAAGCAGATGTTTGCTCAAAACAAGTGGGGTGATGAAGAGTATCGTGTTGCATTAGAAGCATTGGTAAAAAAAGATGAGGAACTTGTTGCAGAAGTTACTAGAATTATTAAACAAAGACATTCAGAGAACTGACCTTGGCACTAGCATCGAAATTGATTTTTTTAATATATGATAAAAACTGAATATTTTTGTGAAAATAATTGCTATTGTTGTAATTGCATTGGTTTTGATGATTCCGGTGTCTTCTGCATTTGCTTCCTGGCATTGGTCCAGTCCACACAAAGTGTGTGGGATGGAAGTAATCAAAAAGACCCAAGAATGTCATCTTGATTCAGAACCTACAACTCCTATATCTACATCAATGGACCCACCAAAAATGATGTGCAGTGATGGCTTCAAAGAGATTATCAAAAAGACAACAAACAATATGAAATGTGTAAAAGATTCCAGCTATGAGAAACTAATTCTTAGAGGCTGGGGAATCAGTGTATAATTTGACAATCACTTTAATTCAAAAATACAACCATACTAGTCATGGCTGAGAAGAAACTCAAGCAAGAAGATTGCCATGAGGATAATCTAGGTCAAGGTGTTCTTACTTTAACTAGCAAAAGAATTGCCTTTGATAAGACAAGATCTAGAATAATGGATTTCTCAAAACATATGGGTGAAACCATACTTGACATCCCTTTATCTGATGTTACTCATACTTGGCGAGAAGGATTGTTGATGAAAAAGGCATGCATCTCTGCCAAGACAAGTGATGGTGAGCAGACCTACAAGTTTGGAGTGTTCAATGTTGGTGGATGGGTTGATGACATACAAGATGCAATAGATGAACAAGACTGAAAATCATCAATACGCTTAAGTTTACATGATTGAGATTTGATTCATGATAAATCCTGAGATATTGAGACTACTTGAGACAAACAATACCTTAGATGTCCTAAAAGATTCAGTATCATACCAACTGCAAAAACTCAACAACGTCGAAAAGACTAATGAAGGAAGAGATTGGTATGCAGAACTACCTCAAATTGTAAAGGAAAAATTTGACAATTACAAAGAAGACTATGAAAAACTTTCGAGAATCTTGGACTCTGAAAAGATCCAAGAGGAAATGAACAAGGGGTACTATTATTGGCGTTTGTTGCGCTCTGCATGTAATACATACAGAAATGATTTGAAAGAATATGACTTGCAACTAAGCCAGGAGTTCAATCTCCAAGAGACAAAGGCAATATCTGAAAACGAATCCCTCGATGAATGCATTGGTGTATTGGAACACCATGTAGTTGAAAACAACGAATCTTCATAATCTCAAAAATGAAAATAAAGAATCTGTTAATATCTAAAAAAACATTTTGTAATTCATGTCTGAAGACAAGGAAAAAGAATGGAAGAAACTTGAACAAGAAGAGATGAAAGAAGAAGACCATCAACTAGAACTAAAAGATGGATACGAGCAAGACGAAGAATATGAAGAATCTCAGGAGTAGATTTAACACTCTTAAGTTCATTTGGAATATGATAGAATCATGAATCCTGAGATTGAAGAAAAGATTCAATCAATAATTTTAGAGACCTTTCAGGATGTAGAATCTGAATGGGTAAGCTACTTTCAACACAAGGCAGAACAGATGCACTTGGACAAAAAGTCATTTTTCATTGGAATGATGTATCCAAAAATCACAGAAAAGTTAGAAGAAAACAACATCCACATCAGAATAAAGACAGACTCTTGGGGAGACCATGAAAACGAAAAGATAAACTCTATGATTCATCAACTCTACGAGAAATATGTCTGAGGTTTTGTGAAATGGTAGATGTAAAATATTCTTGGTATGGCAACTTTTATGGAATTGCATGGAGAAGTAATGCCGGAAATCCAATTGCAGTTCCATTGTTTGTAAAACAAGAGGAATCTCAAAAGATTGCCGACATTGTAAAGTTATGGAAGCCTAAAGACATCCATCTAACATTTATCGAAAAAGATGACGGCAATTATGCCATCTGTATCTATCAGGAAGCAGAGTCCGGTGAAAACATTGGATTATATCGCTCTGGCATGAGTCAGACTGGAACATATGGCAAAATCAAAAACATGATTGAGAAAAAATCTTCAATGTGGAATCCACTCCGGGCTTACATCCAGATTGTATATGCAAAAGATCCTGCTGATTCAAGTACATACCAAAACATGACAGACTATATCATAGTTGGTAGACTGGAGATAATTTCAGAATCTGCACTAAAATCCAAAAAATTTGCAACAGAGCGAGCTGCACATACTACACTTGGAGGTTATTCTGTTGAGGATACCAATGGTGAGAATTAACTCTAGTCTTTATCTTGTAAATTTTTGGCATCAAATCTATGACTGATACCTGTCAGAGATGCAACAAGGAAGTATCTGCAGTCAGTAGATATCATAATCATGGGGTAGACAAGATGTTGTGCTCTGGTTGTGTTTTAGAACTTGAAGAGTACTATTCAGTAACTTGTGCTAAATGTGACAAGCCTGCTCATATGAGGGGAAATCTGATTGAATATGAAAATCAAAAAATTTGCCCTGTATGCATGGATGAGATTAGATTAAAGGAATCTTGAAAAAACATACGCTTAATTTGATTCGTTTTTTGATTTGAAATAGAAAATGAAGGTTACTGTAAAAGAGGGTTGGAGTAAAAACAGCAAATTGGCAATTATGGCGATCTGTGTAAGTGTTCTTGTGATTGTTGGGGCAGTAATGTTTGACTAAATTTCCCTCTTTTTGTTTGATTTTTTTAATCTAAGTTGTTACACTGTATATTTTCATGGTTCATATTGAAACAAACTGATGTGTTTGCATGAACTTTTTCAAAAAGAAACCTGAATCTCCTAGTCTTGTTTGCAGGATTTGTAACATGGAATTTACTGATCCTGAAAGAACAATGAGACACATGGTAAAGGCTCACTCTAAACCACAAAAGACCAAAAAATAGAAAAGTTAGGAATTATCCGTTATGGATAAGTAAAAAATTAGTTTGTTGGATTCATCAATGCTGCCCTTTCTTTGACTTTTTGATCAACTAGAGCACTGATGTAATCACCTGGTTCTGCATTACAATTTCCAATGTTTACTGCATGTCCGTCTAGAGTTTCAGCGATACATCCACTATCAGTAACTGCTACGACTTTTACAGTCTCAAGTACTTCGGCTGGAGCGACGTAGAACATTAGGTATGCTAGTAATGCAATTCCAACTCCTGCAAGTATTCCTGCTACAATAAAATGATTTGAGTAACTTGATGATTTTTTGCTTTTTGAATATTTGATTGCTGACATATATTTACTTATGTGTTTTCCAAATTAGATTGTTCTTTAATTTTTTTAAAATTGGTAAACATCTTAACAATTTAAATTTCTAATTCACGTAATTAATCCTCATTTTTTGTAGTTTAATCATCAATGCAATCAATCTCTGCGCATTCGGCGCATAGCTTCATTGTTATTCCTTTAAATTTTTTTGATTCCTTCACCAATACAGTTGGCTTGTGTCCGCAAAAAAATTCCTGATTCAATGTAATGATTACCCGTTAATTGTATTTCAAGGATCTGACTAGCAATAAATGCAAAGGGATTCACGGTATTGTAATGGAGTTGAAATTTTTTATGGACGTATCTCCTTCCTGGTGGATAAAGGCAAGAAGAGACGAGAACTTTCTCAAAAAGTACATTTTTGAAAAGTTTGAGCGAGATTACTATCCTAGAATAATCTCAAAGGGTAGGGGTGAGATAGATCTTGATGAATCTGGAATCTCTGTCAAACAGTCAATTTTGAAACTACTCCAAAAAGGTAATTTTTCCTACGAATTTTTACCTGAAGACGAGGACCTCAAGGAGAGTTATTCAATAACAAATGGTCATGTAATCTTTGAGCCGCGAAAAAGCAAAATTAACTCTAGAATACTAATCAAGGTTAATCTGATAAATCATTAAAAACAATTAGGTTGAATTCTCATTATGGTAAAACCTCAATCCTGCAGAAACTGTGGAAAGGAATTATTTCAAAACGAAACATTGTGTCCTAAATGCGGACGTGAAAGGGAATCTGAAGATCCTGAAAATTATTAGATTCTAGACTAATTTCTTTGCACGTTTAAACACTGCATGCCAGTCATTCCATGACAGTCGCCCTGTCTGTGTGTTTTGCTTCGATGGATGGTAAGATGTAATGACCTTGATTGAATCATACTGAAATATCTGGTTGTGTCCAAACTTTCCTGGCTTAACATCAAGTAACTTGCATGTTGCATCATATGCAATTTTTCCTAGACACAGAATGGTTGTAATGTTTTCAAGTATTTGGAATTCCTGATCTAAAAACGTGTGACAGTTTTGCATCTCTTCTTTTGTTGGCTTGTTTTGTGGTGGGGCGCACCTTACAGCAGCTGTAATGTATGCATTTGAAAGAGTTAGTCCGTCATTGCTATTTTGACTGGTTGGAATGTTTGCAAATCCTGTCTTATGCATCACTTTTGAAACCCAGTCACCTGAGGAATCTCCTGTAAACATTCTACCTGTGCGGTTTCCTCCGTGAGCGGCTGGTGCTAGTCCTACAATCAACAGCTTGGCCTTTACATCTCCAAAGCCTGAGAGTGGTCTGCCGTAGTATTTTTCATCTTGGAATCGCCTAACCTTTTTTTTGGCTACTTGTCTGATGTATTTTGCCAGTCTTGGACACTTTTGGCAAGACTTGATCCTGATGTTAAGTGAATTGATAGTCGACTTTGCCATAGTTACTCTATTATCCTGTTTGGAATTTTTATTTCCTGTGAATAAGAGAATTCTCACCATTCTTCTCGGTCTGGTGAGTGTGGTTGGAGCAATTGGAATTCAAATGGGTGATCCTCAGTTTATCGTAAATGCCTTAATTTTAGAATCAGCGTTTATTGCATTGACAATTCTTTCTATTGTTCGCATTAGGTATGTCCTGATTCCTTGTATGGTGATTTCTATAATTGTAATAATTGCAAATACTGCATCTCCAAGACATACAGAGGTAATGATCTCGTTTTACCCCGTAGTAAATGCACTGGTATTGATAATTGGTGGATATGTATTGCAAGCTTTGATTCTGGGATTTAGTGTATTGTTTTTTGCAAAGAGAAAGACAATGGGTATGTGAGTTCTAACTAGTTTTAAAAAATATTAATTTCTATTGTAATTATGGAGTTTAAGCCTCTAAGCGTCGGTGTTAATTGGGAATTACAAATCAATGACAAAGATGAGTTTAGAATACTGGATAGAATTCAAAACAAATCTGTCATTCTTTCAGGTGAACAGAGATTAAATGTCTTCAAAATGGACAGAGATGAATTTTTAGAGTATGCTGAAAATCAGTTCTCCAAACTATCTGATGATGACAAGGACTCGCTTCTTTGGATTCATTTCAAACTATGCGGAGAAATGTATGACGAGGTAATTCCTCCAAATGAGCGATTACAGTAATTGGCTTTTTTTAGTTTAGTGTTGTAATTGTGAATATTTTCAAGTATATCTGATGGGATTCTCAATTAAGATTAAGTCTATTTTGTAACTTTTGGGAAATATTTTCAAATTTAGTATTTACATTCTAAAAAGTGCACTCGCTGTAGAAAATAGCGTCAAAGTATATCTTAATTCTTAAAAATGAATATCTTTGATAATTTTTGTGATTTGTTCTAAATGTAATGATGAAATTGATGAAGGAATTTTTGTTGGTTTGTTGTTTTTAGATAATGAAGGTGATTGGGTGGACAATTATTATCACATCAATTGTCATGCAGAGGAATTACAACAAAATCATGATGAACTAGTTTTTGCTTCATCTATGGATTGTTATAATACAACTCACGAGAAATACGATCCTAATCACATGACAAAAATGCTGAACACCTACAAAACGATCTATTCCATAAAAAATATCAGCACTTATGTCCGTGTTAATATCAAAACTGGAGTTACCTCAATTTTTACACCAAAGCCATATTGTTTTGAAGATGATCCAGAGTTTGAAAAAATTGTATTTTTCAAAAATACTCCTGACATTTCAGTTACGAGGCATAACCCTGATGGTACCATAGATTCTTTGAAAATGGATTAACTATTCCACCTGATAATAGAAATGACAACTAGGACAAACCCACCACAAGCAATCAGATTCTAGGATCTTCTCACATAATACGTGACAATTCTTACAAAAATGACAATACACTAGATAATTGGTGAATTTGAGCCTAAAAGACACAAGGTTATTCAAGTATTATCGTAACATTTTATCCCGAACAATTCTAAGTAACTGTAATAGCCATTTGTAGTAAAATAGAATGCCACCAACAAACAATCCAATTCCTATAGTATTCCATGTATTTCTAATTCCGTCAAACTCATTTTGACATGGATCAAATGTGTCCTCATCAGTAGGGTCATAATAGGGACAATAAACTCGAATTGATTCTAGCATATTTCCGGTCTTATCTGAAAAGATATCTTCGGTTCCAGGCAAGTAGGTTTGAAATGATACATTGAGTGCCCAAACACCCACACCAATCAAAATAACTCCAATAATTTTAGTAAATTTCATCTATTCAATCAAAATTGCCGGCTTGAAAGGCCTTGCATGTCTTGCTTTTCCTTTTGGATCATAAATGTCTACATCATTTTCTGAATACACTTTTATCTCTACTCCAAACTCTTTTTGTCCCATACTAGATAATTCTGATTTTAGGAATTCTTTTTCATCAAAGTTCTCAGCTTCAAGCTTCATCTTTTTGATGTCTTCCGATTCTGAATGCAAGTCCTTGATAGTTTTCTGGACAAAATCTGGCATCTTTTTAGCACCTGCTGTATTTGGATCTGCTATTAACTCCTTCATCACAACTCCCATATTGTTTTGTCCACCTACCATTATGCTGAGCATCTTGCTATAGATTTTGGATTTAGTTTCATCTGAATTTACATAAATCACAATTTTCTTTGGAGTAATCTTTGTGACTTTGATAATGTTTGAAATATCATCAATTGTATTTTTAAGTAACTCTTCGGCGCAAATTGATGCTGCATCTACTTTGTCAGGAGAATATTCAGGCCATTTTGATTTTGAGACCATCTCAGTATTCCCCAGTTTCTCCCACATCTCTTCAGCTATATGTGGTGCAAATGGAGAAAGCATTGCAACTCGTGCTGAATTGATTTGGTGCAAAATTCCTGAAATATCATGACGTCCTTTGGCTCCAGTCCTTTTGGCATACCAGCTCAAATCCGATTCAAATGTAAACAAGATATCATGCAGTGCCTCGCGTAATCTCATCTTCTTTACTGCCTCTGTGATTTCGGCGATTTTGCTCTGAGTTTTAGAGAGAATCCACCTGTCTTCGGCTTGCAAATTACCAATCTCGGTCTTATTGAGACTAGAACAGGTCTCCAATAGCGTCTCCAATTTACTTTGAATTCCAGAGACTGACTCCATGTTAAAATCAGCATCTTGAAGTAATTCAGCTGATGAGATAATTGCCAATCTGATTGGGTCTGCACCGTGTTCTTTGATTGCTGAACGCAATGGAATGATGTTTCCCATAGATTTTGACATTTTAGCTCCATCCATCATCACACTACCATTTACAACAATCTCTTGTGGCCACAAATTTTTCTCAAATATTGCAACATGATTCAAAACAAAAAATGACAAGTGATTCTGTACCAAATCACGACCAGAGTGACGAGAGTCAACTGGATAAAAGTAAGTGAATTCTTTTTTGATTGAATTTATGACATCTTCAGAAAGTTTCGATGTACTTACAGCTAGTGAAACATCACCCTTATCTAACAAAATATAATCAAAGAATTCTTTTGTAAGATTCTCTGGTGTTACGCTTCCATCATTTACAAATCGTGAAATTGTATAGTATGCCATATAGATGACACTATCAGATAGTGATTCTACAATCCAGTCCTTGTCCCATGGAAGTTTAGTTCCTAACCCTTGTTGTCTTGCACATGCTCGCTCATGCAACCAATCAATTACTTCAACAAACTCTGTCTTGATGTTGTTTGGTAGAATATTCATTTCATCTAGACAGTTTCTAGCTAAACCCTTCCATTCCTCATCACCATAATTCAAGAACCATTGGTTGTTGAGTACTTTGACAACACATTCAGCTCCGCAACGACATCTAACTGGCGCATTCTCTAATACTGGGAACTTTTCTAAATGTCCATTTTCTTGCAGCCAAGTTCGAATTTTTTCCCTACCGAACTGTACCTTTTCTCCATCAAACTGTAGACACTTGTCATTTAGTTTTCCATCCGTAAACTCTTTGAGATACAACTCCTTCGTAGCCTCTTCTAGCTTGTCATCAGACTGGTCTGATACTCCCATCTTTTCACAAATCTCCTTGGCTGGGATTGAACCATAGCCTTCTGTTGTGATAATTGGAATGGGCTCCAGTTTTGAGGCTAATTCATGGCCTTTTGCCTTCAAATCCCTGAGTGCCTGATAGTCTTTTGGTGCATGGGCAGGCACGGACATTACCAATCCTGTTCCCATACTAGGCTCTACAAATTCAGCAGGCAATACTAGAATCTCTCGTCCGTCATGATTGGTTGCGGTCTTGCCAATAATTTCACTGCCAGGAATCTCACCTGTAATCTCTACTTTTTTCTCAAAGAATGAAATCTTTTTTGCACATTCTTCAGAAACTATCCACTCTTCTCCATCAACTGAAACTTTTTTGTATATTGTATTTGGATTGACCCACAAGTTTGTAATTCCAAAGATAGTTTCAGGTCTTAGTGTGGTTATTGGAAATATAGAATCACCTAGCTTGAATTTAATCAAGAAATTTTTATCATCGATCTTTGGTTCAACATCCCCCATTGTATCATGTTGTGATACTGGGTTTTGATCAACTGGACACCAACCAACCGGATGACTCCCCTGAATGATTCTACCTTTTTCTTTAAGTGTGGTGATTTGCCATTCAATAAATTTCTGATAACCTGGAACAATTGTTGTAAACTCTCTTCTCCAGTCAATTGAATAACCCATCTCAATCATTCCAGACTTTATCTCTTCATGGAAATAATCTGCAATCTTTATTGGCTCAACAAATGTCTTGATTGCATCTTCAGGAACATGGTAAATATTTCTCAAACCATCTAGTATCTCTTTTTCTCCAGCTTCGATCCTCTTTGCCATTCCAAGTACTGGTGTACCAGTGTAATGGAATCCCATTGGGAATAAAACATTGAATCCTTTCATTCGATAGAATCTTGCATGAACATCAGCTAATGTGTATGTTCTTCCATGTCCGATATGTTGTGGTGAGTTTGGATATGGATAAGCCACCGTAATGAATTTTTTTGGTTTGTCATTTGGATTTGTTTCAAAATCTTTGTTTTCTTCCCACTTACTTCTCCACTTTTTTTCAACATCTGTCCAGTTTAACGTCATTATATCACCCAAAAATCATTGATTTTGCTTTGGCTATTGCCTCGTCTTTTTTAGATGTGTCTTTACCTCCACCTTGAGCAAATTTGGCATCACCGCCTCCTGAACCGCCCAAAATTGAGGCTATTTCCTTAGCAATTTGACCTGAATTTACACCTGATTGCTCTCCTGCATAGACCATTACACGTACAGTTGGACCAGCTTCAAAGATTCCACAAAATGCTGCATCTCCATCTTTGCCGACAAGCTTCTTTCCGAAGTTCTGGTGAAAGAAATCATCATAGTCTGGATTCGCTGTAAAACATAATTTTCCTTTTGTAAATATTCCCTCTTCTTCAACTGATTCTCCAGATAAAATCTTGTTTAAGAGTACAGGTATCTTTTCTCTAGCTTTTGCTTTGTTTTCTTCGCGTTGTTTTTCTAATTGTTCTTTTACAACCGCCTCTTCAGCTTTACGTTTTGATTCTTGCTCTTGTTTATTTTCATACTCAAATGCATTTGGTCCTGATACAAACTCCAATCGAACTACTCCATCTTGAATTCGTTTAGTCTTTGTAATTCTGATTAGTTCTATATCTCCAGTTTTTTTGACATGTGTTCCACCACAAGCTTCTACATCTTGGTCTTCAATAGAAACGATTCTTACTGCTTTAACTGGTACGACGCCACCCTGATAAATTCTAAATCCATAAGTTTGCTCTGCAGTTCCTCTATCATAGTAATCGATATTGACATTAAGATTTTTCTTTACCATTTCATTTGCAGCATCTTCAATCTTTTTGACTTCATCATCAGATAGGGAAGAGTGATGTGTGATATCCAATCTTGCATGATCATCTTCTTTGAATGCGGAGTGCTGCCAAATCCAAGAACCCAATACTTTTCGTGACGATGCATTGAGAATGTGAGTACTTGTATGATTTTTTGTAATATTGGAGCGGCGTGTCTGATCAACTTTGCATGAAACTGACTCTCCTTCTTTTGGAACCCCTCCTTCAAGCTTGTGAACGATAATGTTTGCATGCTTGTCTACATCAACCACATTGAATCCTGCAATGGTCCCGTGGTCTGGTTCTTGCCCCCCACCTCGGGCATAAAATGACGTCCTATCGAGAATTACCATGTCATCAATTACCTTGATGATCTTTGCATCAAACTCCATTGGGTCATCCTGATAAAACAGAGTCTCTGTCTCTGGTAGTCCTTCTAGTGGAAGTTGTGCTATTGCCTTTTTCTTATCTGACTGGTGCAAATCTGATAACTTTGAATAAAACGATGATGGGATTTCTGAAATTGCATCAACTTCTTTAAGATATTCAGGTGTAATGCCGTCTGATTCGTAATATGTAATTAGTTCATCAACGGATGGTGTTCCTTTTTCTTTTATTTTGTCGGCCTTTTTCTTCATATGAACTTTGGATTCCTCATATCTTGCTGATTCCAATTTTAAAATTGATTTAACGTCATCCCGTTTCTCATCAAGTTCAGGATATGTGTCCTTGAGATAATCAACATGTAAATCAATCAAGTCATCAATGTTTAGTTTAAGATTTAATTTTGAAATGGTTGCATTGATTCTTCGTAACATCATTCTCAAGTTGTATCCTCCCCCAACATTACTTGGTAATGCACCATCAGTAATTGCAAAAATCAAAGTCCTTAGATGATCTGCAATAAGATACATTCCTTCCAGAGGTGTGATCATTTTTTGCATCTGATCGTCAGTAATTCCTGCATTCTTTATTGCAAGACGTCTAACTTGATTCAAGTCATCGTAATGATCAATCTCTTTTGCAATCTCTGTAAAGTATTTTCTTAAAATTTGAGAGTCTGAATCAATTCCAACTGTTCCAAATAATTTCTCATTAATTGGACCAAAACAGCAGTCGTAAGCTGTAGGAGTTCCCATAGTAACCCATGCAAATCTCTCTAATCCTGCACCCATGTCAATGACTCTTTGGTCTAACGTAGTGTGTTGTCCCAACTCTCCTTGGAATTCAGTAAACACTGCATTTCCAAGCTCTAAACCTCGTACAAAGTATTCTAGTGATGGACCAAACGAACCCCCACCTGCCCATACATCTTCAACAAAGACTACTTCGTCTTTGTTAATTCCGAACTGTTCAGTAAGTAATCTATAATCCAGGTCAACACATTCATCTTTCCAATATCCGCCCAAATCAGGAACACTATGCTGTCCTATCATACAAAATGATGAAAAGTGTCTGCCAGTTACACCGACATTCTCCAAGTCTTTGAATCTTAAACATGTTTGTGGTACCACCAAAGGATTTGCAGGAAATTCAAAGACTACCTTACTTCCCATCACTCTTTGAAAGTCAACAATTGATGCAATTGTAAAGTACAAGTCATCACGCCAACGACAAACTACGGGATACCTGCTAACTGAAGTGTGATTGTTTTTTACAAAAAACTCTTCGACTTGTTTCCACGATTGGGTATAATCAAATCGCTTTGATGTTGGCGGCTCTCCGATGAATGAATATGTATCAAGCCCGTCATCAGGACATAAATCCCTGTCTGCATTCAGAGTCCAAAAGAACCTTCCACATTTTGCACATGACTTTCTGACAAACCCCTGCTCAGAGAATAACTTGACATTATAGTACTTGTCAGGATCTGCTGAAAATTCTTTTAGAATCTCTTTTTTATCCAATGTTCACACCTCCCATTTTCCAATATTAAGAACTGTCGATTAAAATTGGATTAGTTTTCAGTATTATCATGCATGCAGCATTCTTTGATGGAAAAGAGATTAAGTATGATGATAACTATCCTGACCCAAAACCTGGTGAGTCTCTGGTGCGAGTTAGTCTTGCTGGAATTTGTGGAACTGACTTAGAGATTCTAGATGGATACATGGCATATATCGGAGTGTTGGGTCACGAGTTTGTAGGAGTTGTAGAACAATCACAAAACCGAGATCTTGTTGGAAAAAGAGTTGTAGGTGAGATAAATGCTGGATGCAAAAAGTGCGATTCGTGCAAAAAGGGAATGCAGCGACACTGTCCAAATAGAACGGTGTTGGGAATTTTGAAAAGAGATGGTGCATTTGCACAACTCTTGTCACTTCCTGAGGAGAACCTACATCTGATTCCTGAAAATATCTCAGATGAACAGGCTGTATTTGTAGAACCACTTGCAGCAGCATTTGAAATCAAAGAACAAGTATCACTAGAAAATAACTGGAAGGTTGCAGTAGTAGGTGATGGAAGACTGGCACAGATGATCTGTCAAGTAATCAAATTGACGTGTACTAATGTAACGTGTTTTGGAAGACATAAAAGCAAACTGACTCATCTTGAAAAGTTTGATATTACAACTAAAATTGGAATAGAATCTTCAGATGAACAGTCTTATGATTTGGTAGTAGAAGCCACTGGTAGTAACTCTGGTTTTAGAGATACGATGAAAATTGTTAGACCTCGTGGAATTGTGATTCTGAAATCCACAATTGCATCACGTGAAAACCTTGACCTTACACCAACTGTAGTAAATGAGATCACTTTGGTTGGCTCCCGCTGCGGGTTGTTCAAACCTGCAATTGATGCTCTTGCGACGGGAATCGTTTCTGTTGATTCCATGATAGATTCCACCTTTCCACTCGAAAAGTTTTCCCAAGCAATAGAGCATGCAAAGAAACCTGACACCCTCAAGGTATTCTTAAAACCCTAATTGAAAATTACGTATTTGTTAAATACACATTAACGCAATTATTTTTTGTGTCCGATGCTTTTTCCACAGATGGTTTCAAAAATAAAATTGATGATATTTTGTCAGAACCCGAAATTCGATTCTGTGGTTTAATTGATCCTAAAGGAGAACTAGTTGCAGGTGGATTTGACAGTAGCATTGTTCCAATGCTAAATGATAAACAAAGAAGGCAATTGTATCAGGAACTAGCTCACAGAGTTGCAAACAGACAAGGCTTTGATGCAGATCTTGGCCGAGTAAAATATTCTGCATCACGAAGAGAAAATGCAGTTATGATTAGCTTTCCATATGGAAAATACATAGTATTGATTATGGCAAATCCTGGCATAAACATAGACCGTTTTGCATGGCAGATCCTAAACAAACTTGGAAGACAATGGTCTGAATATGACAGCCTCTAGATTCTAGAAATTGTTCCTCGCTCAAGTAAATAGTTGTGAGCATTGAATGATTCTTGCTTTGAAATCATACCTTTCATGTACCATTCAGATATGTTTTGTACCCATGAAGGACTTTCTTCATAGTTGTAAAGTGGATTTACCCTCAAAATTTTATCATCATACAGATTTGGATTCCCACGTCCATCTTGATTGCTTGTCATAAAGTACAATCCGTCAGGACCTTGTGCAACATCTCTAATTCTTCCAAACTCTCCAGAAAATAACTCTCCATGAAATGGGACATTGAAATTCTCATCAAACTCTATGACGTAGATGTGTTGACCCCGAAGTCCTGATGCAAAATATTTTCCATCAAACATTGGCATCTCTTCTCCATAGTAAAAAGTAGAACCTGATGGGGCCCAAGTGTCATCTCCTGAATGAAGAATTGGATTTATCATTCCATCTAGTGTTTGGTCTCCAAAGACATGAGGCCAACCATAGTTTGCACCTGGTACTATCAAATTGATTTCATCATGGGCAACACCTATCCATCCAGATGGTCCGTGCTCTGTTGCAACCAGATTACCAAATTGATCCCAAGCAATTCCTTGTGGATTGCGATGTCCTATAGAATAAACGGCAGAACCAAATGGATTGTCCTCTGGAATTGTTCCATCTGAATTGATTCTCAAAATTTTTCCTGCAACTGAATCTATTTTTTGTGCTAGGTCTGGCTCTACTGCATCCCCTGTTGTTATATAGAGCATTCCGTCTGGTCCAAACTTTATTCTACCGCCATCATGATATGGTGCACCCGGAATTCCCTCAACCAAAACTTTCTCTTCAGTCAGTTCATTGTTTGATTCAGAATATTGCACTAGTCTGTTTTTGGTTCCAAGTAGTTCATTGTAAGTGTAGTAAATGTAGATGTGATTATTCTCATCAAAGTTTGGATCAAGCGCAATACCGAGCATTCCTCCTTCACCTCCACCAACTCCTAATGACATGATTTGGTTTACCTCACCATTTTCAATTACATTGACATTGCCAACTCTTTCAGTAAAGAACATCCTGCCATCTGATGCAAAATCAATTGCCCATGGAACTTGAAGATTATCTGCAACCACATCTACTCTGATTCCCAGTTCGGGATAGCTTTGACCAAAGGCTAGGGGAGTTATCCCAAAAACAACTAGAGTGAAAACAATGACTGGAACTTTCATTTTATCATAAATAATTGATAATACATTAAATACACTGTCATATTCAGTTTATCCATGTTTGGAAGGAAACCTCAACTCAAAGAAGGAGTTCATGTATTTTCTGTAAAAGATAATGGTGATTACAAGGACTTCATCTTTGCCACAGTTACCGGAGTTGAGGGAAGAAAGGTTGGAGTAAGTGGGGTTATTGTAAATCCAGTTGGTTTGAAAAATAAAGTAGAACAAGGAAAGACTGGTGAACGTTCACTAGAAATTTTACAAAATCCAACCCCTGACAATGTTGTCTTGGCTCTAGTGTATAGAATTGAACATGAAAATTTTGCAGATGTACTGGATCTTGACCAAGACAAATGTGATCTGATGCCACCCAAAGTCTACAACATGCTAGATGGTTGGATTCGTGAATCACTACCAGAATTCATAAACACCGTATTGTCACTTCCACCCGGTGCAGAACGTGATGAGGCAAAACGTGTTCTCAGAAATAGAATGGACACTCTAATTGACAAGAACCTCAAACGAACACTCTACTCTGTATGTAGAAGTCTCAAGATTCTAAACTGATTCTAGGCACATGTTCACAGTAGTTTTATATTATCGAGCATGAAAATCCCCGTACAATGGAATATGTTTACGCTGCTTTACTTCTTCACAAGCTAGAAAAAGAAGTTAACGAGGCAAACGTCAGCTCAGTTGTCAAAGCATCTGGCGCTGAAGTTAATGAAGCCCAAGTTAAAGCACTAGTTGCAGCCTTAGCCGATGTCAACATCGATGAGGCAGTTAAAGCCGCACCTGTCGCAGTTGCAGCAGCAGCCGCACCAGCAGCAGATGCAGCAGCAGGTGGTGAAGCAAAGGCCGAGGAAAAACCTAAAGAAGAAGGTAAAACCGAAGAAGCAGCCATGGAAGGATTATCTTCACTATTTGGCTAAACGAGTTTACTTTTCTCAAATCTATTTTTGATCTCCATTTTTATCAATTCTTAATTACCAATATCTCGATGTCTGCATTGAATGGTAGATTTTTCTTTTGAACTTGGATCATTTATCACCATTTTAGATTACTTGGGAACAATTGCATTTGCAGTTACCGGGGCTACAAAAGCAATTGCACACCAAGCTGATATTTTTGGAATTATTGTTTTGGCAACTGTAGTAGGAGTTGCAGGAGGAATTACACGTGATGTAATATTTGGTAGATTTCCAAATGCATTTTCTGATCCAATCTATATTGGATTGACTGTAGCAGTTGGTGTTGCAATGTTCTTTTTGTATAGAAGATTCAAAAGTAAAATGGAAACTTGGCTAGTATTTGATGCAGTTGGGTTGGGAGTATTTTCAATAATTGGAGCGTCAATTGCACATCAAGTAGTTGGAATGGAATTTCTGCCAATGTTGTTAGGTGGATTAATCACTGCAATTGGTGGTGGGATTCTACGTGATGTTTTTGTTAGGGAAATTCCGATTATCTTTGTCAAAGAAGTCTATGCAGTAGCTAGCGTAATTGGGATTGTAGTATTTTATTCAATCCTTTCATCAGATATAGAAATCCAAGTTGCATCTATTGTTGGAATAGTTGTTACTACTGCAATCAGATTGCTTGCAATGAAATTCAAATGGAATCTGCCAAAGGTACGTGAATCTTGAATTGAAACTGGCTAAAATAGCCTCAAATTTTCTTGATCCTGATTATATCTTGAGTTTACCTGACTCTAATCCTTTCTGAACTAAATCAATTAGATCCTTAACTGTACATGTTTTCAATGACTCTGGTAAAGATTCTGAATCAAATGACTGGAATTTCCCAATCTTTTTTCTTACTAGCATTTTGACAATTGATGGTACATCATCTTCAAACTTTTGGCCAATATGCTCTAGGATTTCATCTACTTCCTTTTTCTTCATATTGGTTTAAAGAAAATCTTAGTATTTTAGGTGCTAGGATCATTCCTACTACTCCAGAAATTATTCCACCTGGAATTGTCATCATCCACTGATTAAACACGACATCCCCTGATGTTGGCAATACATCATATGGAAATACTCCATTATACACAATCACTTCTAAAAATGTCATGGATAGCATTGGGAATCCAAAAGCAAAGAACATAGAGCCTATCAATGCACCTGCAATTTTTGCTGAATGTTTGCTGAGACTTTTTGATTCAAATTTTTTGTTGAAGATATAGTCTGCTGCAATTATGCATGCCATTGGTGCTATGTACCATGGAAGAAATTGTGTTAGGTTTTCTCCTGTAAATATTGTAGATGAAATACTCATTACAAAAAACACCAGTCCTGAAATGCTAACCCTTCCAAACTTTTTCATTACTTTTGATGCGCACCAAAAGACTAGTGTTAGTGCAAGTGGAATGAATACAAAACTCAAAATAATTGCAACATATGGATCCGGATTAAAGTCATGGGTTTCCCCTTCTGAAACTGGCAATACGAAAAAGAAGATTAACCACATTGCGCTAAACCAGAAAATTCCATAAGTTATGGGAAGTGCAGTGTTGATAAAGAGAGTTTTTTCTTTCATATGAAAACTCATTCTTGAAAAACCAATTACTGTTCCAGTAAGAACGCTGAGCATTCCAAGTGCGAGTATCATGTGAGTTGGACTGAGTAGTCCGTCTAATCCAAATGCCTCATGCCACAAAAAGTCTCCTGGACCTGCAATTACCTGAACACTTACACCAATTATGATTAGTTTTAATCCAGTTGCAAAAGATTCAGAACGAATATCTTTTCTTTTTTTGTAAACTGTGGCAGCAATTATTGAACCAATTACATTTACTCCAACACCAAAGTATAACATTGTATGAGATGGTGTGAAAAAGGAATCTGGTATTCTCTGCAAGTGTGATGAAATGTCCCAACTCGCACCCCACATTGCAATGGTTGTTCCAATTAATGTTATTAGAAAAACGACTGATGGAATGGCAGTCTTTGATTTTTGTTTAACTTGAGTTGTCACTGATCTGAAAGGTTCTGCGGATATTCATAAAGGATTCTTATTTTTTTGATAATTGGCACTTGAACCAGAATGACTATGCTGGGGTGTAATCTTTTGCTTGACCTGCAACTGCTCTTGCTTGAGCATCTGCCTTTTGCAAGATTTGCTCTTTTGTCTCATCAGTCATGTAACCTGATTCAACAGAAACAGAGCGTGCTGATTGTGCTGCTTTTGCCAGGATTTGTTCGATGTTGTCTGGTGTGACATATGCTGCCTCGATAGATAATGAAATTGCTTCTTGGTGAGCTTGTGCAAATTCATCTCTTACCTTCTGGACATCAATAATCATCTCTTCTTCAACATACTTGAGTCCGTCCTCAAGTGCTGTGAATAGTGTAATTCCAGCTTCTACTGGTTTGATATCTAATTTACCTAAAATTGCTGCAAGTTTCTCATTGATTGCCTCACCTTTCTTGACTGGGGTGGAATCCTTTGCAATCCAGATTGTACCTTGGTCAATCTTGGTTGGAATTCCTGCCTCTTTGAACTCTGTGAGCATTGGTCCTGGTGCAATTCCTGTGTTCTTTGCTGGAACTACAACATCAATACTTGCAATATCTCCACCTCTTGCCATCATCATGATTTTGTTCTTTGCTAAGAGTACGTTAAGCTTGAATGGTGACATGTTTGTAAACATGATCATTACTTGTCCTTTGAATTCTCCAATCATGTCTTTCATTCCAGGAATGTCTGTATTCTCTAATGCTTTTTTTGCAACTTTGTCTTTAATGCTGAAAAATTCTACATCGTCTTTGAGAACTTTTCTTAAAGGTAGAATTTGAGTAGAACGCACCTTGTTCATTTTGATAACTGTCATTACTTTGTATTTTTTTGGAAGCTCTTGTAACTGCTGATACATCTCTGTTTTTCTCTTTGGATAAGAGGTTCTATTTTCATGCAAACTTCTTCTTAACCTCTTGTACTTGCTTGATTGGTTTTCCCATTGTGGTTTTGATCATGACTTTTTTCATGTTCTTCTCACCATTTGGTAATTTCTTTTCAATTGCACTTAGAACTGCATGTGCATTTACTGCCAAGTCAGCATCTTCCATTGTTTCATCACCAATCTTACATGAAACAGAAAGTGATGCTCTTGTTCTAACTTTAATTGATGATCTAAATCTTGTCAAAAATGCTTCAATAGGTGCATTAAATGGAACCGGTGTTGGCATCTTGCCTCTTGGACCTAATAGTTGACCCAAAGTTTTACCGACTGTTGGCATGATTTGTGTATCTGCCAAAAAGAAATCATACTTGTTGATGAATTTTCTAGACTCTCTTTTGTTAGCACCAAACTTGTCTAGTTCTGCAGTTCCGATAACAGAGTCTGCTTTTGCTGCTTTTGCTTTTGTTCCCATATCCCCTGTTGCAATAACACATACTGTTGCAGGAGAATTGGTCTTTGGAAGCTGTACGACTTCGTTGAGTGCAAATCCTTTCTTGACATCAATATCTTTGAAATTGACAATCAACTCTACTGACTGCTTGAACTTTTTTGCTTTTGTTCCAGCCTTTGCATCTTTGGCCATATTAGCTAGCTCTGCCTCTGTAATCATTACGAACATTTTCGAGAAAGCCTACTTAAAATCGTTTAGAGGCGAGGATTTTGTTGGTTCTAAAAATTTTAAAAAATTTCATTTTTTCTCCAAAATAATTGAAAATCAATGTCAAATTCACCCCAAAACCTACATATATTAAATCACAACGAGAATTTTCTAATACCTTGCATAGATTTGATGAACTTGATATGAAATTACTCTTTGAATTAACAAAAGATGGTTCGATCTCTGTTCCTATTCTCTCAAAGAAACTAGGAATCAACGCCTCTGTACTTTACAGCAGAATCAAGAGATTGGTCAAAAAGAAACTGATAAAAAAATTCACCGTAGAAATTGACGATTCTTTGTTAGGAATAGGTGTAAAGGCAAATGTTGGAATTAACAGAGATCCAAAATTCAAAGATGCAATACACAAAAAATTCATGGAAACTCCTGAGGTGGTATCAATTTCTGAGGTTACTGGCAGATTTGATATTATGATCCAAGTATATTCAAAAAATCTTGAATCCCTTCATGCAGTAGTTATTGAGAAGATTGGAAAAATTGAAGGAATACAAAATACCGAAACCTTTGTAGAATTACAAAAGACTGACAAAGATCCAGTATATCTTAATGAATTGGCATCCTGATCATACATCATGTATTAATAATCAAACAAACTAGAAATCATAATGTCTGAAGATAAACAAGTTTTCTATTGTGAGTTATCAAACAAGAAGAGAAAAGAACAATTTGGAATTGATACTGCACAAGAAAAATCTGAAAAACCACTCTAAATCCGAAATTATCAATGCTTAAGTCTGTAACATGTGTTATAGACTCATGGTAGAGAGCAAACTTTACACTTGTAAAAACTGTGGTGCTGAATTTCCATCAACTGAGGTTAGATTGTATTGTAAGGTGTGTAAATCAAATCTGGATAAAACTGGCCAACTTCCCAAACTCTAAATTCATAAGTTGGAAATTTTGAGTTATTCTAAATGGACAAACGTGATGCTGCCTTTTTGATAGGGATCATTGGTGGAACAGGAACTGCCGTTGGAATTGTAGTACTTTTGGCAAATGGTTTTATCAAAAATCCATTTATCTAGATGCATTTCTTAACAATTTTATGAAAACCGAAAATGAGGTTGCAGAATACCGAAAAGATATCGAACAAAGATTGGTAAATGCAGAATCAATGGATGCTATGAAATACTATCAAGGGGTTCTTAGAGCCCTTGAATGGGTTGTTACGGGAAATGATGTTTAGGTTTTATAGACAAAACCTCTAGGTATATCGTGAACTGTATTGTGTGCTCAAAGAAAAAAGAAGACTTTGCGGTCTGGAGCAACAAGATAGTTATCTCTGCAACTTATGATTCTCAAGTTCAAGATCATGGTGTGATTAGAAAATTATCAGTGGATGATGTAATTTGTCATGATTGCATGCAGAAAATTTTAGATGAAGTAGATAAAACTCGAGTCTAATTATTGGAATTTCTCATCCCATTTGCCTTCGTTGATTTCTGCTGTAATTTCTTTTGGAGTCTTTCCTTCAACTTTTACTCCTAACGCAAGGCATGTGCCAACGATAGTTTTTGCAACTGACTTTAATGATGATGCATAAGAGTTCTCTAGTTTTGTGTTTGCCACTTTGATAACAGCATCCATTGTAACATCTCCTGCCCATTCAGTTCCAGAAGCACCAGAACCTTTTTGGATTCCAGCTTCTTTCATGATGAGTGCCGCTGCTGATGGAATACCAATTTCAATTTCATACTTTTTTGTGTCGCTATCAACAATTACGGTAACTGGAACTTTCATTCCCTCAAAGTCTTTTGTTTTCTCGTTAATTGCATTGATAACTTCCATAATGTTAACGCCAAGTGGACCTAATGCTGGACCTAAAGGTGGACCTGCAGATGCTCCTCCTCCTGTTACAAGTGATGAAATTTTTTGTTCTCCCATATTCTATCGCCTCAAAATGAAAATTTAATCCTTCCTAACCCTCAGTTGATAGTTTTAGATAGTTTGCGTCGACTGTGACTGGTAGTTGGTATGATGCATCAAGCAACACAACAGTAGCTTCTTCCTTGTCTGGATCGATTCTGGTGATTGTTGCCTTCATTCCTTTGAATGGACCGCCAGTAATTTCTACGACATTGTCTACTGCAAGTGTTGATACTGTTGATTTCTTTACCAAATATCCTTCAATATCTTTGAATTCTAATTCTCCTCTTAATTGACCCCGAATGTGTCTGACACCTTCTACTGCCATGTATGCATCACTTGGGTTGATTGCTTCAATAACGACATATCCTTTTAGATCATTTACCCAAAAAACTGATTGAATGTTGATTTGATTAGCATTAGCTTTTGCTTCTAATAATCTCATTACCACTTTTTCTTGTCCACCAGTGGTTCTAATTGCAAACAAATGTGATTTTACTTCTTCAGACAATTTTACCTACCAAATGTGATTACCGAAAAGACGAATTGAATGATAAATCCAATAATTCCAACTCCTCCAATACCTAATAGTACCAATCTAAGATGCTGTTTATACTCATCTTTGTCTGGCTTTTTTGCCATTTTCAAGGTATTTGCCATATCCTTCAACTTCTGCTTCGGGTTCATTGGTGGAAATTAATAGGGTCTCCTTATATCTCTTATTTCATGGAGCTGCTAGTTGCATATGCTGATGATCCTGCTGGTCACAATATGGCAAAATTTCTTTGTAAGGCTATGACTCAAGATGGAGATATTTTTCGTGGAGAGTATTATGATTTAGTGATTATTCCAACACCTTCAATTTCTGCAGATTGGCTAGAAGAAAAATATGATTATGATGGGTTTGTCTTTTTATCCAAACACGCTGCAGAATCTGGAGTTTTAGCTCTTACTTGTCATAGTACTGGAAATTTCTCAGAGGCAAAATTTGGTGGAAAAGACAAACAAGTAGCAATTCCTCATCCCGACTTGCAAAAAAAATATCTTCAAACACTTAAAGATCATCAATCTGATTTCATAGAATTTGATATTACAATAGAGGCAACCCATCATGGACCAACTGATCTCAAAAAACCTGCAATATTCATTGAGATAGGAACCACTGAAAAACAATGGACTGACGAAAATCTATGTCATAGAGTCGCAAAACTAGTTCATGAAGTGCTGTCAAATAATATTCCAAAAAACCCCGTAGCCCTGTGTTTTGGTGGTACACATTATCCTACAAAGTTTACCCGACAACTACTTGAAGGCAAATATGCTCTTGGAACAGTTATCCCAAAACATGCACTTGATAATCTTGATGATGAGTTGTTCTCTCACATTATCAAGCAAAATAACATGGCAACATTTGCACTACTAGATTGGAATGGATTGGGACATAACAAACAAAAAGTTCTCGACCTTCTAGAGTCTACAGAACTTGAGGTAGTCAAACTTTGAATATTGAAAAAAAGATTTACAAAAAATTACTAGAAGTTCCTAAAGGTCAAATCACAACTTATGGTGAACTTGCAAAGGCAATTGGTCTAAAGAATGGACAACGGGTAGTTGGAAGAATAATGAACAAAAATCCATACCCTGTAATCATCCCTTGTCATAGAGTTGTAATGTCTAATCGTAAGGTTGGTGGATATGCATATGGTGAGCATATCAAAACAAAGATGCTAAATGATGAAGGTATCCACATTGAAAATGGTAAAATTCTAGATTGGGAAAAAACTGTTTACCGATTCTAGTTCTTTCTTTTTGCGACAATCTCTTCCATTAATTGTCTCAAGTGTGCCTTATTTCTGACTGTGTTTCCACCTACTTTTTTGTAGAGTGCCCAAAATTCAGGATTGGTCAATTCCTTTCTGTCTTTTGCGATTTTTAGGAGTCTTCTCAATGAACGTACTTTTGCAACATAGATTTCTTTCTTACCAACACGTGCACCTTTACGTCCTTGTTTTGAACCCTGTTTGGTGCCTCTCTTGTTTCTCTGATCTTTCTTTGTTTGTGCTCTCCCTCTGGAAGTTCCGGTAAATGAATCAATTCTGATTGTGTTAGCTGTGATTAGACTGCGGATGTTTTCTCTTGTAATGGCATCAGCTACGTCAGTAAGATGGTCTGCATCAAATTTTATTCTGTGAACACCAACACCAGTAACTCTGGCTGCTAGTCTTTTCTTAGCTTTAAGATTTACTACCACTTGCACTCACTCTCGCATTAAAAATTTTGAATTTCTGTTCGACTGCTTTTGTAACAATCTCTTTTCTCTTTCTTGTACCTACACTGTGACCTAATCTGACGCCATCTTTCTTTGGGTCAAGTTTTGCCAAGTCATCTAAATTGTAAACTAAGTTATCTGTAAATCCTGAAGGGTGTAATCCTCTTGCATCTTTTGGTCCACCAAATCCAACTTTAACTAGACCTGGACGACCTCTACTCCATTGTTTTCTCTGATGATGATCAATACCTTTTGGTTTTCTCCAACCAGTTTGAAGTCTAACGTAACGCCAGCTCTCTGGTCTTTCAAAATCAGGATTATGTTCTTTGATCTCCTGTCTCTTTGCAATCTTGTCTTTATTAATCGGCATCAGATTGACTCTTGAATTTTGGAATAAATACGTTCCTAGACGATGAAAATAATTTCAGAGGGCAAGAGATAATAAGGAAATGGAAGGCGGATCGAAATATCTCATGAACAAGCCTGGGATTAATGACATTATTTTTGGAGGCGTAACACTCTGACCCAAGTAGTAGGTACTGCCACAACTGCCAAGTTTTCAGCCCAGCTTGATAACTTTGGCATAAATCCATCCAAAGTACACAGAAATCTTACTACCGATGAGATGGTAAATCTTGCAGTTGATAGAAAAGAAGGTGTAGTAAACTCTACAGGCTCTCTTTCAGTAAATACTGGCAAATATACCGGACGTTCACCTGATGACCGATTTATTGTATATGATGACAAAACACATGAAACAATTGATTGGGGTAAAATCAATCATCAGTTCCCAAGTGGTAAATTTGAAAAACTATTAGAAAAAATGAAAAACTTTGTTGATAACAAGGAACTCTTTGTCTTTGATGGATTTGTTGGTGCTGATCCAGCAACTCGTTTACCAATTAGAGTAATCAATGATCATGTTTGGCAAAACATGTTTTCAAGTAACTTGTTCATTCGTCCAACAAGTGAAGAGTTAGAAAATCATGAACCAGAATTTACAATTCTTTGTATCAATGACTTTAAGGCAGACCCTGAAATTGATGGAACTAGAACTGACATATTCATTCTCATTGACTTGACAAGGAAGATTGTCTTGATTGGTGGAACAGAATATGCTGGTGAAATGAAAAAGTCAATGTTTGGTGTCATGAACTTCCTCTTACCTGATAAAGGAATATTTCCAATGCACTGTTCTGCAAACATTGGAGAAAAAGGAGACACTGCTTTGTTCTTTGGTTTGTCTGGCACTGGAAAGACTACTCTTTCAGCAGATCCTAACCGAAAACTAATTGGCGATGATGAACATGGCTGGTCTGACAACGGAACTTTCAACTTTGAAGGAGGTTGTTATGCAAAATGTATTAACCTAAGTCAAGAAGCAGAACCAGAAATTTGGAATGCAATCAAACCTGGCGCACTTTTAGAAAACGTAGTTCTAAATGACAATGTTCCTGATTATGATGATAACTCTTTAACTGAAAACACTCGTGTTGGCTATCCTTTGGATTTCATTCCAGGTGCTGTAATTCCAAGTGTTGGTGGAAATCCACAGGTGATTATATTTTTGACAGCAGATGCGTTGGGGGTATTACCTCCTGTTTCCAGATTAACAAAAGAAGCTGCAATGTACCACTTTATGTCTGGATACACCAGCAAGTTAGCAGGAACTGAAAGAGGAATCAAAGAACCAAAATCTGTATTTTCACAGTGCTTTGGAGCTCCTTTTATGCCTAGACCTGCTTCTGTTTATGCTAAATTACTTGGAGAGAAAATCAATAAACACAATACCGTAGTCTACCTCATCAATACTGGTTGGTCCGGTGGCCCATATGGAGTTGGAGAGCGAGTCAAGATAAAGTATAGTCGTGCAATGGTTACTGCTGCACTTTCTGGCGGTCTTAATATTGTAAAGTATACTCACAACGATTTATTCAATCTAGATGTCCCAACAGAAGTTGAAGGTGTACCATCTGAGATTTTAGATCCTAGAAACACTTGGATTGATAAAGATGCTTATGACTTATCTGCAAAGAAACTAGCTCAAATGTTTGTTGAGAATTTTAAGAAGTTTGATGGAGTTTCACCAGAAATTATTGACGCTGGTCCAAATCCACCAAAACAATAAACTATCTTTTTGTTAGAACAATACCTGTTATTCCAATCATAATTACTGCGCCTGCAATTATTATCATCTGCCTTTCCGGAATATCGATATCTAACCTCTCTCTTTCTTCAACAGTTTTGATGTTTACGGTATTAAATGCACTAGATGTTGTTTGATTAATTCTAATTTTTGCATCTACCCAATACTCTGCATTCTCATAAACATCAATTGATGCCACTTTGTTTGGTGTTGCTGTTGTTGTATCAATTCTTCCATTTTCACTGTTTGTAATTGAAATTTTTGCAAAACTCCATTCTTCTGGATGGTAAATGTCAAACAATAATTTTTCGTTTTGTTGAATTATTGAAATTGAACCTGGTGTATAGTGCAACACAAAAGGAACGACATACTGTGTACCTTCATGACTTATCCTTATCTTTCCTTCATGCTCTCCAAATTTGTCTTCGAGTACACTCATCCTTACATTCAAAATATTATCATCAAATAACTCTCCTCCAAACCCTATGAATTCTGGCCCATCAAATTCAACATCAAACCCTCCCCATGTATCATCAAGTGATTTTAGTTGGAATTGTTTTTCAAAGACTTTGTTATCTGCTGATGTTAGTGCAACAAAGTTTGGTGGCTCTATGATCAGTTTTGCATCAAATGCTTTTCCAATGTTTAGTCTTCCTGCACCTGTTTCTTGTATGGAAAATTCATTTCCGTAGGCATCAGATACAGGCTCAACAGTGGTCAACAATAGTGACTTAATCTCATGGTGGTGTAATTCTGGGTTTTTTTGTAGTAATAAGGCGGCAGCACCACTAACATGAGGGGCGGCATAGCTGGTTCCACTGGTGAAGTTGTAACCTGCATTGCTTTGTGTGGTGTTGATGTACGCACCAGGTGCTACAATTTCTGGCTTGATGTAAAATGGAGATACTGGTCCTCTAGAGCTAAAATGTGCAAGATAATCTGGATTAAAAAATAGATTCAATGTAGCTTGACCTCCATTAATTGATTCAACAATCTCCAATCCCTCTTCCCTGTCAATTGACACAACTGGAATTCTTGGTGAATAGTCTGGTTCGATGAACTCGTGAATTAATTCTCCAAAGAAAATCCCTGGAATGTTATTGTAAACAATCATTGCCTTTGCCCCTGCATTTGCAGCATTAGTTTCCTTTATTGAAAAATACAACAACTCTCCTTCAACGTCACTGCCTCTCTCAACAATTAGTATGGAATCTTTGACATCAAGATCCTCTAACTCATTTACTTTTCCATATCCTCCAAACACTAGTTTTCCCGAAACAGAATCTTCTGTCTTTTTATTTCCTGCCATTGGAATTACCGTATATGGTTTATCATTGACTTCCAGTGTTGCAATCAAACTTGATGTAAGATTGTTGTAAGTTGCACCAACTGTAACTGAACCAAAGTTTTGTCCAGGACTTCCAATAGTCCCTAATCCTGGACCATCGTTTCCAGCAGCTGTAACTACAAAGATTTCTTTTTCTAGTGCTTGGTTTACTGCTCTCTCAATCTTTGTGTTTGTTTTGTTTACTCCTAAACTGATATTGATGATATCTGCATCATCTTCAATTGCTTTTTCAATTGCTCTGATGATTAAATCCGATGAAACACCTTCCCCATTTTCAGATACTTTGTAGGCAAGAATTTTTGCTTTGGGTGCCACACCTATTGCTTGCCCGTCTGCAGCTATGACTCCTGCAACCTGCGTACCATGTCCATTGTTGTCCATCGGAGGTTGACCTTCTTGAATAAAGTTGTACCCTCCAACAACTTTCCCATCAGGACCCCATCCAAACAAGTCTGGATGATTATAGTCCACTCCAGTATCGATAATTGCAATCTTAATTCCTGTTCCATCTATCCCATCAATTCTCGGAATGTCTGTTCCAACAAACGGAACACTTCTTTCCAAGTATGTTTTAATTTGATTTTCAGAATCTGTTACTTGAGTTAAAATAAACCCCATCAAAATTATAACAATAGATGAAAAAATTACTAAGAATTTCACAAATCTCCTAGTAATTTCAACAAGTAAAAATGATTTCCTGTAAACCAATAAATGGAATAAATTATCAAATGCACTCATGGGAAAATACACACTTCCTGAAATGCCATATGCTTATGATGCATTAGAACCTCACATTGACGCAAGAACAATGGAGATTCATCACACAAAGCATCATCAAACATACACTGACAAACTAAATGCGGCTCTTGAAACATGTCCAACTGAAATTCAAGACAAAGATATTCTTGACATCTTGTCTGATATCAATTCAGTACCAGAGGACAAAAGAGGTGCAATTAATTTCAACGGTGGTGGTTATGACAACCATAGGTTATTTTGGAATAACATGAAACCAAATGGAGGCGGAGAACCTGGAGGATCCATTGCTGATGCAATCAATGATTCTTTTGGAAGTTTTGCCGACTTCAAGGAGAAATTTTCATCCACTACAGCAGTAATTCAAGGCAGTGGTTGGGGATGGTTAGTATACAATCCTTCTTCTGGAAAGGTTGAGTACAAATCAATGCCAAACCAAACAAGTCCTAGAACTGAAGGATTAGTACCATTGTTAGGCTGTGATGTTTGGGAACATGCATACTATCTCAACTACCAAAACAAGAGACCTGCTTACATAGAAGCATGGTGGAATGTAGTTAACTGGGATGAGGTAGAGAGCAGATTCTCTAAAGCAAAATAAAGTTCATTCTTTATTTTTTATTCATTTTTTGATTCACTATCTATGAATGAATTTATAACCATAGGAGAGAGCCATGTTGTACATGAGTCAAGAACAAGCTGAACAATTAATGCAGCAAATGCAAATGCTTGAAACATATTTTGCAGATTTATCTCAAAGAGAAAATACGTTCCTTAGTGTATTTAGAGAAGCAACTGCAGCTATTGAATCCATTAAATCTCTTAGTAAAAACCCTGAATCTGATACTCTTGTTCCAATTGGACTCGGAACATACGTTCCAACAAAAATTTCATCTGAAAGCAAAATAATTCTAAATATTGGTGCAGGAGTGGCAGTTGAAAAAGACTTTGCTTCTGCAATTAATTATCTTGAAGAGCGAATTAAAGAAATCGAAATTGCAATACAAGATACTGCAGCAAAAAAACAAGACGCTGCCCAAAGATTAGAGCAAGGTAAAGCCCAAGTCAATCAATTGATGCAAGCCATGCAGCAACCTGGTCAACCCCCACAATCGGGATAAACGATGTTTGATAAACTTCGTAGTGCATTTTCCAATGCAGCGAAAAGTTTTGGTGAAAAAGAACTTAACGAAAAAGACATTGAAGATATCCTTTTTGAATTAGAAATATCACTTCTGGAATCTGATGTTGCTACTGAAGTTATTGATTCAATCAAAGATGATCTAAAAGAGAAACTAATTGGCTCCAAAGTTGATAAAAAAGAAATTGAAAAATTTGTCAAAGATAGTTTGATTTCTAGTATATCTGGACACTTTGACACTGCTGGAGAAATTGATCTTTTTGGAAAAATTAATGAAAAAAAGAAACAAGGACAACCATTTCTGATTTTATTTCTTGGAATTAATGGAACTGGAAAAACAACATCACTAGCTAAAGTTGCACATATGTTACAACAAAAAAAATACTCTGTTGTTGTTGCAGCTGCTGATACATTTAGAGCTGGTGCAATTGAACAGTTACGAGAACATACCAATCGACTTAATCTAAAACTTGTTGCCCAAAATTATAATTCTGATCCTGCAGCTGTTGCACGTGATGCAGTATTGTATGCAAAATCACACAAAACAGATGTTGTTTTGATTGATACAGCTGGTAGAATGCAAACAAGTGAAAACTTGATGCAACAAATTGAAAAAATTACCAAAGTTGTAAATCCTGATATGAAAATTTTTGTTGGTGACTCTTTGGCAGGAAACGATACTGTTAATCAAGCCCGTGAATTCCATGCACATACAAATTTTCATGGCTCAATTCTTACTAAGAGTGATGCAGATGCAAGAGGTGGTGCTGCATTATCTATTGTTAAAGTCACATCAACTCCCGTAATGTATGTTGGAGTCGGACAAGAATACCCTGATCTGAAACCTTTTGATAAGAAAATTTTCCTTGAAACTGTATTTGGAAGTCTAGATGATGTTGACATAAAGAAAGAACCAACACCAGAACCAACACCAGAACCAGAACCAACACCAGAACCAACACCAGAACCA
>VMBT01000180.1_pt1 | contig 42892 bp, 41 predicted proteins | sample 4404301 | NCBI WGS metagenome assembly VMBT01 (sample SAMN12238535, study PRJNA552566) | marine metagenome | isolation source: Coastal seawater | place: USA: coastal Georgia, Sapelo Island | collected 2008-08/2009-08
TTCTTGCTGCCGGCTGCATTCAGGTTTGCACCAGCATCAACTTTGCAACCATTTGCGTATACGATGCCGGTGTGGGCGGCAATTCTCGGATGGATTGTTTTTGATCACATCCCTGACGTAATGACATTAGTAGGTGGTGGGATCGTGATAAGCAGCGGCTTGTTTGCAATCTGGCGCGAAAGAGTGGCTGAAAATGTCCAGCAGTGAACAACACATCTGCTAAAGACCCTCATTTCGCAGATTTTTTTACAGTCTTCGTATTCGGGTCTTTAGACCTAGTTAAAGTTCATTTTTGTTTGACTAATCCCAAATTCAATTTTCATTTTCGAGAGCGTCTGTAATTTTTGAAATACGTCTCCGAGCCCATGCCCAGGCGATTAAGCAAAGGCATGCGCCAATAACAACAGGTGCCTGCAATCCTATAAATTCAGAAGCTAAACCCATCACTAGTGCGCCCGCTGCCGGTCCAGCTCTAAAACATAGCCCATACAAAGACAGCACTCTGGATAATACGGAAGCATCCGTCGACCGCTGTATCAGACTTTGCATGGCAACCCCAGAAATCACCATAGCTGCACCAGACAGAGATGCGCCAAGCACCCCAAGCCAGAAAATGTTTGTCGATGCAAATATAATGGCGGAAAACGCCAGCAATAAAACGCCGTCGATAGCAAATCGAGTTAGCCCAATAAAACTACTGCGTCCCCCGATCCAAATTCCCGCGAAGATAGCACCGATACCAACTGCGGCGGTCAAGGCTGCCAACCCATCCACCCCATAGCCAAATATTTTATCTGCAAAGCCAGGTAAGAGCTCAACATAAGGCCTAACAGTTATAGCATTAGCAATTAACAAAAGTAGGATCGGACCTACGCCAGGATGTCCTGTGACGTAAGAAATTCCCTCCTTCATATCGGATAATAGTCCGGCCTGTTTTGCCTTAACTGCCCTAGAGCTTGGCAATACAATGCGATGAAGCGCGAACAGAAAAAATAGATATGAAATCGCATTAAGCCCAAATGCCCAACCGGGGCCAGCTTGTGCAATCACAATGCCAGCAATTGCAGGCCCAATAAAACGAGCCGTATTCCATAAAATTGAATTAGTTGCGACTGCAGCCGGCAGATCTTCGGGCCTTACAAGCGAACGGACCATCGAAAGTCTCGCAGGCTGTCCAAATGAAACTACTACGCCCGCAACAGCATTCAGAACTAACAATAGAATTGGAGTTATAACGCCTAATAGCGTCAGAATAGCCATAGTTAGTGCTACTAGACACAGTAGAGCCTGGTTAATCCGTAGGAGCGTTAGTCGGCTGACTCGGTCAGCAACAGCACCACCTATAGGCCCCATAAGAAGTGAAGGGGCAAGTTCTGCAGCAGCAATAGCTCCCAGCCACGCTCCAGATTTTGTCAACTCCCAAGCAAGCCAGCCGACTGCAACTCTTTGAATCCAAGTGCCAATTAGACTAAAGGCATTGCCAGTCTGGTAAATTCTATAATTTCTATTTGAAAAGGCTCGACCAATCCCACCTGTATGGGTGGCAAACCAGTGGGCCAAACTCACTATTGTTTAATCCGTGCGAATACCCTGAGCGCGAACAAAGCGTCCCAGATTTTCCCGTTCTGCAGTAGAGACTTGGCGCGCCTTATCTTCAGACCAACCATAAAACTCTGCTTCTCCGTAGACATCGTTCAGGCGACGACTAGCTGAAGGAATAGAAAAACGTTCGTCTCGACGTTTGTCATACCCTGCTACTTCCTCGGCAAGGTCCCAATCATCATAACGATCTGTATGAACAGTAACCTTCGGCGGAAGGCGCATCGAAATAAAGCCTTCTTGGGATGGCCATCCTAAACAAAGACCCGCAACAGGAAACGTGTATAGCGGCAATTCCAAAATATCTCTGATTGCGTCTATGTGATTTCGGACAACACTCACGGGACAAACCCCTAGGCCCTTAGTCTCAGCTGCTAGAGTAAAGGTTTGCATTGCTAACGCGGCATCAACGGCTGCATTCAAGAAGGCGTCCAGATGATCGTTGGCAAACGGCTTACCACGATGCTCGCAAATTCGGCGTATACGACGACTGTCTCCAATCCAAATCATGAAGACTGCAGCATTGCCGATCCATGGCATTGAAGGGATCAATTCCTGAATTGCTTGACGCTTATTTTCGTCCTTCACAACTACAACACTAGCCTGCTGTAAGTCTGATTTAGCGCTCGCTGAAAAAGCTGCTGCAAATAAGACATCTAGCAGGTCATCAGAAACAGGCTGGTCTGTATATCGTCGGTGTGTTCTACGAAGGATTATTTGCGCCAAGGGGTCGTCAATTGGCATGTCACTACCACTATGGCCATTGCCAACCACCCCTTCGCCATAACGATGGGCGATAATGTCGGCAAGCGAGTTAAATGACGAGTCAGACATAAGGTATTGCCCTCAATTAGATTTAGTTGTCACCGGTAACACTAGAGAGGCAATCGTTTATGGAAAAGCTTCTTATTGCAGTTAGAACCTCGTCTTATGAATGGGAGGCCCATGAATGCACCTCCCATCTCACACCATTTTAAATGTGCAGTTGATGGGGCCCCTCAATTTCCAGGACTTCTGACTTACTTGGAAACAATGCTGGCCCTTAATTCAAACTTAAATTGGATCCCAGGAGAAATATTCACCGGTACCATCTAAGCTAGTTAGTTCATTTCGGATCGAAGGCTCAACGGTCGCCGCCAGAGCTTCATGGGTCCAACCCGCACCATTATGGATTGTCTTCACTGGTCTGGGCTGATTGAAAAGATAAATTTCATTTCCGCGAACACCGAACACTTGCCCATTTATTCCAGAGGCAGAATCACTGCACAGGTAGCTCACCACAGGGGCTACATGCTCCGCGGTCGCTCCAGTCCTAAAAGCCTCAAAGGCACGCGCTTGTTCTTCTGATTTTATTGGAATTGATTCAATCATGCGCGTCCAAGCAAATGGCGCCACGCAGTTAGATCGAATACCTTTAGAAGCACCCTCCATCGCAATCACTCGTGAAAGGCCCATAATCCCCATTTTAGCTGCAGCGTAATTTGCCTGTCCAATTTGCCCCACCAACCCAGAAGTTGATGTGAAGTGCACAAAGGAACCAGCCTCCTTCTCACGCATATGCTCCACTGCAGCGCGCGAAACATTAAAGCAACCATTAAGATGCACGTCTAACACAGCCTGCCACTGCGCAGTTTCCATCCTATGGAACATTCCATCTCTTAGAATACCAGCGACATTTACTACACAGTCTATCGCTCCAAATGCATCCATTGCAGTCTCAACCATGCGCTTTGCGCCTTGAGGATCTGAAACACTATCCGTGTTAAAAGCCGCTTCCCCACCAGCCTTTTGGATATCTTGGGCTGTTTCTTCAGCTGGCCCAGCACTCCCCTCGCCTCCATCTAAAGCTGCGCCCAAGTCGTTCACCACAACTTTTGCTCCTGCCTTAGCCATATCGAGTGCAATTGCGCGCCCAATTCCACGGCCAGAACCCGTTACTAAAGCTACCTTCCCGTCCAAAATACCCATTGAATTGGTCCCTGCACTTTTAGATTGAATCTCTCTAATTCCCTGACAGACCCCACGCAACACTGCAAGTCAATGCCTGAATGTTTAACAATTGATTGTTTAAAGTCGTGTATCGGCCTAAATAAGCTCCAGTCGAAGCAGAGGCAGATATCAGGAGCTACTATGTCTCAGAGTTATGACCACCTGCATGCGCAGTCTATTGAAGATCCAGAAAGCTTTTGGGGAGAAGCTGCTGAAGCAATAGGCTGGTTCAAACCTTGGGATACTGTTCTTGACCCTGAAAATTCTGCATTCCCTCGCCGTTGGTTCAGAGGAGCAGAAACCAATACCTGCTTCAATGCTTTAGACCGTCATGTCGCTTCTGGACGCGGTGAACAAGTTGCCATCTACTATGATAGCCCAATTACCGATACCCGAAGATCCATCACCTATGCAGAGCTGCTAGATCAAACAGCTCGGTTTGCTGGAGTGCTGCAAGAGCTTGGTCTGACCAAGGGCGACCGTGCAATAATTTACATGCCAAATATCCCAGAAACAGCTGTTGCGATGCTAGCCTGCGCTAGAATTGGTGCAATACATTCGGTCGTTTTTGGAGGATTTGCCGCTAGCGAGCTTGCAGTTAGAATAGAGGATAGTGGCGCAAAGGTTATAATTGCCGCTTCCTGTGGAATAGAACCTGGGCGGATCGTCGAATACAAGCCTTTGCTAGACGGTGCCATAGAAATTTCAAAGCACAAGCCCGACCATTGCGTAATCATCCAGCGAGAGCAATCTCAAGCTAGCATGATTGATGGGCGTGATATTGACTATCACTCAGCGATGCAAACGGCCAAACCAGCGGATTGTGTTAGCGTTTCAGCTCTAGATCCCCTTTACATCCTCTACACTTCAGGCACAACAGGACAGCCAAAAGGCGTAGTTCGTGATACTGGCGGCCATATGGTGGCTTTGTATTGGTCCATGAAGCATATTTATGGGATCGAACCAGGAGAAACTTACTGGGCTGCTTCTGATGTGGGCTGGGTAGTTGGTCATAGCTACATTGTATATGCCCCGCTGCTTTACGGTGCTTCAACTGTGATGTTCGAAGGTAAACCAGTTGGCACACCAGACGCAGGAGTCTTTTGGCGAATTATCCAAGATTACGACGTGAAGGCTCTTTTTACTGCACCAACTGCCTTCCGTGCTATTCGTCGCGATGATCCCCAAGGCAAGCTAATCAAAACTTATGACCTATCAGGGTTTCGAACACTTTTCCTTGCAGGCGAGCGTTCTGACCCAGACACAATACAATGGGCTGAAGAACAACTAGATGTTCCAGTAATTGATCATTGGTGGCAAACTGAAACAGGCTGGTCTATCGCTGCCAACTATGCAGGTGTTGAAATATTACCAATCAAGTATGGCTCTCCGACGAAGCCAGCACCTGGTTGGAATCTATGCGTTCTTGATGAAGGTGGGCACGAAGTGGAGCCTGGCCAAATTGGCGCTCTATGCGCAAAATTGCCACTACCCCCAAGCTCGTTCCCAACTCTTTGGAATGCGCATGACCGATACCTAAAGGCCTATTTCACGGTTTTTCCTGGATATTACGAAACCGCAGATGCAGGTTTTATTGATGAAGACGGCTATGTTTTTGTCATGGCTCGGACTGACGATATCATCAATGTAGCGGGACATCGACTTTCTACAGGAGCAATGGAAGAAGTCATCGCGAGCCATCAAGATGTTGCTGAATGCGCGGTAGTCGGGGTAGCTGATGAGCTTAAGGGTCAATCGCCAATTGGTTTCATTGTGTTATCTGCAGGCGTCAACCGACCTCATGAAGAAATTCAAACTGAATGTGTCCAGTTAATTCGAAAAAACATTGGGCCTGTAGCTGCGTTCAAAACGGCAATTGTAGTAGAGAGGTTGCCAAAGACTCGATCTGGCAAAGTTTTGCGTGGCGCAATGCAAAAAATTGCAGATAGCCAAACGTTTAAAATGCCTGCAACTATCGACGATCCGATTATTCTAGAGGAAATTGAGGAAGCTTTAAAACTTGCCGGTTACGCAAAAGGTTAACGCGTTGGGTAAACAACCAAACATAGATTTAGGGCTTTCAGGAAAGCCGAAAGATTCCAGAGTAGTTGTGGCTATGTCCGGAGGTGTCGATAGTACGGTCACGGCAGCCTTGTTGCATGAGGCGGGCTATGATGTTGTAGGGATGACTCTCCAACTCTACGACTATGGTGCTGCGGTCCCAACGGGAAAAACTTGCTGCGCTGGGCAAGATATTCATGACGCCCGCCTAGCCGCAGACCGTATTGGAATTCCCCACTATGTCCTGGACTATGAAAGTCGTTTCCGAGAAAGCGTGATGGATGATTTTGCCGACAGCTATCTACGAGGGGAAACGCCAATTCCATGCGTACGCTGTAACCAAACCGTAAAATTTAAAGATCTCTTAGAAACAGCTCGGGATCTTGGTGCATCAGCTCTCGCCACAGGTCACTACGTTCAAAGAAAAGTAGGGTCCAATGGAGCTGAATTGCACAGTGGAGCTGATCCCTCAAAAGATCAAAGCTACTTTCTCTTTGCAACCACGCCATCACAGTTAGATTATCTTCGTTTTCCTCTTGGTGGGATGAGCAAAAGTGAGACTCGAGCTCATGCGCATCGCTTTGACTTAGCAGTTGCAGAAAAACCAGACAGCCAAGATATCTGCTTCGTACCCAACGGTCGCTACCAAGATGTTGTAGCTAAACTTAGACCCGGAGCCATAGAGCCTGGTGATATTGTTGACCTTGAAGGTAACATTTTAGGCCAACACCAGGGGGTAATTGGCTTCACGGTAGGTCAGCGGCGGGGCCTCGATATTGGTGGAACTGCAGAGCCTTTGTATGTGGTCAAAATATCAGCTGATGAACGGCGTGTTATTGTTGGACCTCGAGCAGCTTTAGCTGCCAGGACAGTTTTACTATCTGATCAAAATTGGCTTGGCTCAACCGATCCAAATGGTGCACGGGTTTTAGTTAAATTACGCTCTGCATCGCCTCTTGCGGAAGCAACTTTAATAAAAGGTGAGGAAGGAAAACTCTCTGCTTTATTAGACGAGCCTCAATTTGGCGTTGCGCCAGGCCAAGCGTGTGTTTTTTACGACGCGGAACAACCTAGCAGGGTACTGGGTGGCGGTTGGATTGTTTCTGCAGAGTCAGGATTTGGCTAAACACAGAGGCAAAAGTTAGGAAAACTGGAAACTGATACCTATTCATGATAGTCGGATGTAAAATTTTACCCGTGACAATCAATTTCCTGACGTCTTTGCCAGATTAAATATTCTTTTTACTTGTGGCACCGTTAAATGGGCACATCAGCCCTTTTAGCCTTAAGTATCTTGACAGCGTGACTTGCCCCGGCCATATACCCGGACCACACAAGAACTCGGTTTCGCGTGGTTATGGCGGGGTAGCTCAGTGGTAGAGCAGGGGAATCATAATCCCTTGGTCGGGGGTTCAAATCCCTCCCTCGCTACCAAATACATCCGCTAAAGTTTTGGGCAAGTTTATCAGCAGGAGCACTGCGTAAATCACCCCAAAATCATGAAAATTTAAATTCTTTATATCCTCCAGCGGCAACTTTAGCCGCCTTCTTGCGATATCGTGGAGCACCTCCGTTGTATCCTAGCGGACGCGGGACACTTTTTCCCTCAACATTTCGGTTTACTCCAGTTTGCCAACTTGGGACTTTTGAAGACAAAAGAAGAGCATCAACCTCAAGAACTTCTTGCGTGTAAGTTTCAACTGGTCCAGGTCGAGGCTCGCAGCGTTCATGACCTTTGTCTCGCATAAATTTTATTAACCCCACCACCCAATCAGAGATTTCTTCAATGTTACGCGGGATGTTTCCTCTCGCTGTATGTGGTCCAAGAACCATAAAAAGGTTTGGAAAACCTTCTGCTTGCACTCCTAAAAATGTCCTGGGTAATACTTTCCAATCATCAATTAGCTTGCGACCGTTCGGACCACAAAAATCTATTCGATCATACGGACCGGCAACGCCATCAAATCCTGTGGCGTAAATTAAAATATCAAAATCAAATTCTCGATTTGATGTTTTCACCCCTGATCTTGTTATCCTATCTATCGGTTCCTCTAGTACCGATACGAGCTCAACATTGTCTCTGTTGTAAGTCTCGAAATAGCCGCTTTCTAAAGGAAGTCGTCTTGTGCCAAAGCCATGGTTTTTGGGTATTAAACGCTCTGCAACAATCGGATCATTAACACGTTGACGGACTTTGTTTGCAGCCCATTCTGTCATCAGCGCATTTGCTTTTTCATCTGTGAGAATATCTCGAAAATTTCCAAGCCAGATGCCAAAGCCTGGCGATGCATAAAGCTTTTCCCAGTGCTCAAGCCGTTCTTCTTCAGTTACCTCAAAGGTGCCACGTGGGTCTGGATTATGAATAAAATAAGCAACTGTCTCACGACAAGAAGCATAAATCTCTTCATACCTAGTTTTGATTTCTGCCATCTCTTCTTTAGAGATTTTTGCATTATGAAGGGGCGCTGCCCAATTTGGCGTTCTTTGGAAAACTGTTAGCTGCCCTGCCTCTTTTGCAATTTCTGGAATAGCCTGAATGGCAGAAGCGCCAGTTCCTATAATGCCAACTCTTTTACCCTTTAGATCAACACCTTCCTTGGGCCAACGGGCAGTATGTACGGCCTGTCCTTGGTAGTCATCGCGACCCTTTATGTCTGGCAGGGTATGCGCCGAAAGTGGCCCTAATCCAGTAACCAAAATAGGCGCAGAAAATTTACGACCATCCCGGAGGGTTATAGTCCACATTGTAGCAGCGTCATCAAAATGGGCAGCAATTACCTCAGCGTTAAATGTCATGTCACGGCGGAGATCAAATTTGTCCGCAACATATTGCAAATATTTCAGAGTGTGGGGTTGAGGTGAATAGTTCTCTGTCCAGTCCCACTCCTGAAGTAATTCCTCAGAGAAGGTATACCCATAAGTCCAACTTTCACTGTCAAACCGTGCCCCGGGATAGCGGTTCCAATACCAAGTGCCACCAACATCCGATCCATTTTCGAAAGCCCGCACCTTCATGCCCAGCGAGCGCAGACGATAGACCATGAACATACCCGAGATGCCACCACCGATTATGATAGCATCAAAATCCTGGGCAATTGAGGAATGTAACACTCAATTTTCTCCTATACCCTTAGAACTGCATACCAAACAGGTAAAATCTTAATACGTGGGAGAAGATCATTCCACACACTGGTTTTCATATTAACAAGAGCTAACATAGAATGAGTAAAGACTCTTCTTTAGACTTAAGCGGGTAAAACTATGTCAGCTATCACCGTTGATCCAAAAACCGGTCGCAAGCGCTTCAATACACGAGCTGCAAAAGCGACTGAAAAAATAACCGGCAAGGGTTATTCCGCGATTGAAGATGAAAAACTAAAAACTCTTCCACCACCTCCACCCGGCGCAAAATTCTCTGCCGAAGAACAAGAAAAATACAAGGCCTTTAAAGAAGCTCGCCAAGGTGCAGCTGACTACATGCGGATGGAAGGTGACTTTGCACATTACCTAGAGGATGTTTACTCCACCGCTCCAGTACCTCGAGAGTCTCTTACTGACGAATGTGAAGTAGTCATAGTTGGTGCCGGATTTGCTGCTCTCTTACTTTGGTACAAACTATCAAAAGCCGGCATAACAGACATTCGCTTTTGTGAAAAAGGCGGAGATGTGGGCGGTACCTGGTATTGGAACCGTTACCCAGGCATAGCGTGTGATGTTGAAAGTTATTCCTATCTGCCGTTGCTAGAAGAGATGGGATACATCCCTTCTATGAAGTTCGCATCTGGATTTGAAATCCTCGAATATTGCCAGATGATTGCAAATAAGACCGGTTTCTATGACCAGTGTCTTTTCCACACAACTGTGGAAGATACCATTTGGGATGAAGGCTCAGGACGCTGGACTATAAAAACCGACCGCGGTGATGCGATGAAAGCGCGTTACCTCATTCTGGCGAATGGTATCCTTACTACCCCTCGCCTCGCTCGTATTGATGGCATGGAAACCTTTAAAGGTGAGAGCTTTCATACCTCTAGATGGAATTATCACGTAGATCTTGAAGGAAAACGTGTCGGAATAATTGGAACTGGTGCAACTGCTGTCCAAGCGGTTCCTGAACTCTCTAAAATTGCCGGTGAGTTATTTGTCTTCCAGCGAACTCCATCCTCAGTTGATGTTCGTGACCAACGGGCAACAACCGATGAGGAACGCGCGCAATGGGCCAATGAGGAAGACTGGTCAAAAAAACGACGTGATCGATTGGCAATGATTGATTCAGGTCGTGTCGCCCTCCAAGGCAACGATGCTTTCCTCTCTGGTAAGGAAAAAGATTATAAGGTCAGGAAAACTCATACAGGGACACTATCAGCCGAAGAGCGCATTCAGGCCCAGCTAAATACTAACTTCCGAATAATGGAGCAGATCAGAGCTCGCGTTGATAGCGTAGTTGATGATCCCGCAACCGCAGAATCCCTGAAGGCTTTTTATCCTTACGGATGTAAGCGCCCAACATTTCATGATGAATTTCTCCCCGCGTTCAATAAAGAACATGTCCATTTAGTCGATTGCGCTCCTCACGGCGTTAAGCAAATAAATGAAGTTGGCGTGGTTCATGATGGAAAAGAGTATCCTCTGGACGTATTGATTTATGCTACTGGCTTTGAGTGGATGGCAAAATCTACCTTCGCTTCTATTGTTGGGCGCGGTGGTCGGAGCCTCAATGAAAAATGGGATACCGAGGGCGTTAAAACCTTCTTGGGCATCCATTCCGAAGGTTTTCCAAATTTATTTATTCTATCTGGTCCACAAGGCGGTGGTGGTCAATTTAACTTTATTCGCGGTATCGAGAGCCATACTGACTATGTCACCTGGCTTCTAACAAAAATGCGCGACAACGGGCAAAACCTAATCGATATTAAATCAGACCCAGAAAATGCATATGCCAAACATTGCGCGGAAGCAGATCTGTTAACTCGCCCTCTTCGAGACTGCTTGAGTTACTACAATGGAGAAGGTGCTGCAGCACCGGGAAGCCTTGCATACTATGGCGGACCAAAGAAGTGGCACGAGTTAAGGAGTGAAGCTCAAGAAACTCTCGCACCATACATCTTCGCCTGACTCATTTACGCCAGGCGAAGATCTCACAGCAGTAGTCTTCCGCTAAAGGCTCAGTGCTGGCGGCTGACATCGTTTATTCAAATTATAGACAGAAAAACGCTGTCAGCCCGCTAAGGATAAGGCGCGAGCCAGAGGCCAAAGTTCTTCTGCCATCTCAAGGTTCATAACTTCGTCATAGACGCGTTGTGCCTTTGACTTCGATACAGCACGGGTCGCATTAGCCCAAAATTTTTCAGCTATATCATCACTCGACAGAGGGTTAGCATCAGAACCACGATTAACGGCTTCACGGTGCTCAATTGTGCGCCCGTCTTTTGTGCGAGCAATCAGTTTACCAGAGTAGTACCTTGGAAAAGCTGTATCGGGATCATCTTGCCAATCGACCTTTGCAGCAATTGCTAAAGCTCTCTCATCATTGATGGCGTCAGCATCAAGCTCATCTAAAGTGAACCGACCACGGGTTAGGCTAGTAGCTACAATATAAGGAATTGAAAATTGCGCATCGTATGCATTTTGTGGTCTTCGCTTCTGAACAAGAGGTTCACAAACTACAGCAGCCTGGGTTGGATGAATAAAGGCAGTAACACTATCGACATTATCCGCAGTTAAGCCTTGGCTCATGAGTGCGAGCGTCGCATCCGCAAATGCATGATTAAAGTGGCAGGCCGGATAAGGTTTAAAACCGACATTCTCTAATTCCCACACTTCACCCAAACCTGCGGTACACATTGCAAGATTTGCCGAATTTTCCTGGCCAAGATAGAGATTGAATAGGCCATAACGTCCCTCATACGCCTGGCTAGGCCCTTTAAATCCCTCTTTTGCAAGAGCAGCAGCAGTGATTGCTGAGGTCGCCGCCCAACCTGGGTGCATCCTCTTAGTCCAGGCTCCATCAGATAAGAATTCGAGATTTCCAGAAGACTGAGACAGAGCAATTCCCTGAGCGTCTTCCATTTGCTTCGGCGTAAGGTGTCCAAGTTTTGCGGCAGACAGCGCAGCACCGAAAACACCTACCAAACCAGTGGGGTGATAACCACGAGAGTGAAAACCACCCTGAGCGGCTGCACCAATGCGCGCCGAAACCTCAACTCCGATGAGGTATGCAGCCATCATTTCTGATCCGCTTGCATCATGCCGCAAGCCCTGAGCAAAGGCTGCAGCAAGAGCAGACGCACTCGCGTGGATCACTCCATCGGTATGAGTATCATCAAAATCTAAACCGTGAATAAGTGTTCCGTTTAATAAAGCTTGATCGCGGACGGGCAATGCCATGTCAAAGCCGATTACTGGATAGCCTCCATCACCGCCCAACGCTCTAAGAGCATTAGCTGCACGTTGGCCAAATTCAAATGTTGTTGATGCCAGTGCAATTCCAAAACAGTCCAGGATATGCAGTTTAGCGCGTTCCACTACATGGCTTGGAGCCTCGTCAAGGCTAAAGTCAGCCGCAAACGCCGCGAGCGAGGCAGAAATAGTTGAATGACCCTCAAGAAAACTTGATGATGAAGGAAGCTGTTCTGGCTTTGAGATAATGTTCATAGATCGGACCTTTATTCAGCTGAAACTTGAAACCAGACCTCTCCGTCTCTCGGAGAGGAAAAATGTGAAAGCACCAAAGATGTTTCTACTCTATCATGACCGAGCCTTCCCTGGCTAATACGCAAGGTTCTCAATTAAGTCAGATATTGGAGCTTACGGCCTCGGCTATGGCCAGCGTGCGCTTTGCTTTTTCATAGATGGGGTAATCAATAAAATAACCATCAACTTGGATAGACGCAGAACCTGCTGCCTCAGCAGATTGAAAAGCATCTATGACCCTACGTGCATAAGCTACTTCTAAATCGTCAGGCGTGAACGCTGCGTTAGCAGTTGGTACCTGGCTTGGATGAATACACAATTTTCCTTGAAAACCCAGGTCTCGAGCTCTCTCTGCAGAAGCCTGAAAAGCTTCACTTTCATTCAAATGAATAAAAACAGTATCGATCGGAGGTTCAATCCCTGCAGACCTACTCTCCATTACGCAGGTAGCGCGAGCAAACTCAAGTTCCGTCTCACCCAAACTCCAGTTGATACCAAGATCAAGCGTGTAGTCACCCGCACCAAAAGCAACTCGCTTTACTCGTGAACTGGCCATAGCAATATTCCCGATTTCTTTATGCCCTTTTGCTGTTTCAATTATGGGGATCAGGTCGATTTCCCCATTCGGAATCTTATTTTCACGCTCAAGTTGAGCAATTAGCCAATCAGCTGTTTTGATTTGATCCGCACACTCGACTTTTGGCAAAACAATGCCATCCAACCAAGGACCGATAACCTCAGTTAAATCACCAAAACAATGAGGCGTCTCCATACTATTAACGCGAACATAGCCCAAACATCGACGCGAACGTTTCAAAGCTTCAACAACGATTGCACGTGTAGCAGGCTTCTCTGCCTCAGCTACAGCATCTTCCAAGTCGAGGATTACCGCGTCAGCACCGACATCAAACACTTTTGCAACTTTGCGCTCATGATCTCCTGGCGCAAACAACATTGTTCTAAGTGGCATCGATTGCTCCCAATAGACTTAGACCGGAATGATCATTAACGAACACACAGGACCGTGCAACTGATGATTTGCCAATGGTTTTTGAAACCTCATAATGCAATCACGGTTGAGCATTAATTGTGAAATTCGGAAAGCAGCATTGGAGGTTTTCATGACAGAGCCATATTCCTGGATTGATGGAGAATGGATATCCGGAAACCCGCCCATCATCGGGCCTTTAACTAACGCTGCATGGATGGCCACCGTAGTTTTTGATGGTGCTCGTGCTTATGACGGTCTCGCCCCTGATCTCGACCTTCATGCAGAAAGATGTATTGCTTCGGCTCTCGCTCTTGGCCTTGAGCCACAGGTAACGGCAAAAGAAATACAACGTCTTGCGGTAGATGGCCTCTCACATTTCCCTTCAGGTGCAGCTGTCTATATTCGCCCGATGTTCTACGGTGACGAAGGGTGGTTAATCCCTACGACAACTAAATTCTGCCTCACGCTGTTTGAACTCCCAATGAATTCACCAGATAAAGGCTTATCGATCTGCAGGACCACCCGAGTTAGGCCAACACCTCTTGCAGCGCCAACTGATGCCAAAGCTGCGTGTCTTTATCCAAATGCACACCGCATGCTTAAAGAAGCTATAAGCCGAGGTTTTGACGCTGCTGTAGTTGGGGATGCAAACGGGAACGTCGCTGAACTAACAACTTCGAATATATTTCTAGTAAAGGACGACGTCGTATCAACACCCGTACCAAACGGTACATTCCTGAATGGAATTACACGTCAAAGAACCATCAAACTTTTATTAGAAGCTGGAATAAAAGTTGAAGAGCGTACGATAGATTTTTCTGAATTAGACACTGCAGACGAACTTTTCTCGACTGGAAATGCCAACAAAATTCAACCAATTTCCCGTTATGAACACCGTTCATTTCAGCCAGGGCCGATAGCGCTTAAAGCCCAAAGGTTATATCGCACCTATGCAGAGGCTCACGGGAAATTAGTGAATTTTTGCTAGAAGTCAGAACAGAGAAACTACTATCCAACGACGATCCGGCAATTATCAGACACAGTATGTCTTGAGTGGTGGCAACCCATTAAAAGCGACCGAACAATAGGTCGAGGTGTATGCTCCAGCAGATAAAAAGTCCACTGTATCACCTGGCTTAAGATCGTCTGGAAGGTTGTAAGCCGTCTCTTGATAAAGTACGTCAACTTCATCACAGGTCGGTCCAGCAATAATCACCCTACTGGTATCGCCTTGCCCGTCTTTTGATGTGCGAATTCTATATTTTATAGCTTCATCCATGGTCTCAATGAGGCCACCAAATTTACCAACATCAAGATAGACCCAGCGTGGCCCATCTTCCATTTTATGAGACACAAGAACTACTTCACTACGGATCATTCCAGCATCTGCGACCAAGCTGCGGCCAGGCTCAATAAGGACTTCAGGGAGACGGTTCCCAAAATGCTTATGCAGTGCTGCAGTCAATGCAGAAGCATGTTCTTCGTGAGATGCGGCTTCTGTTAAATAATGGCCAGGCAATCCTCCGCCTACATTAAGCAGACGAAGATTCACGCCACGCTCGCGCAAGCTTGTGAATAGCATTGCTGCCTTACCAACAGCTACATCCCATTCACCTGCATCGCGCTGCTGAGAACCGACGTGAAAAGAGAGACCATATGGATCAAGACCCATTTGCCCAGCACTAACCAGCAGTTCTTCTGCCATGGCTAAAGAACAGCCGAACTTGCCTCCCAATGGCCAGTCTGCGGTCTTGGACTTTTCAAAACGAAGTCGGCAGTAAACTTTAGCTCCTGGAGCGGCAACTGCTAGTTTCTCAAGTTCACCCTGGCTATCAAATGCAAAAAGGCGAACACCAAGAGCATACGCCGCAGCTATATCACTCTGCTTCTTTACAGTGTTACCAAAGGAGATACGGCTTGCAGGCGCACCTGCAGCTAGCGCTTCTCGAATTTCATAAATTGACGCTGTGTCAAAACTAGAACCCATCTCAGCCAGCATACCCATTATTTGAGGTGCTGGGTTGGCTTTCATAGCGTAAAAGATGCGAGCCTGGGGCAGTGAGCGTGCCAAAGCGAGGTAATTGTCTCTGACCATGTCTAAGTCCATGACAAGGCATGGTGTAGCAGGACGCTGGTCAGCAAGAAATGTTTCTATGCGCGGTGTCATAGCAATTTCCCTAAAGCAAGAGGTAGAACGACGGACGAGTCGGGCGTGGACCCCGAACCGGCTGCCGCCCCGCCGCCGGTCCCGCGGTGGAGGCGGGATCCAGCCTGCAAACGCGCTTTGGGGCGTGCGTTTCAGATTAGGGTGCGCGGTATATTAGGTTCTCTTAAGAAACGCAACTGATTCAGATTATTTTTATTGCGCCCGAACGACACACTGCTCAATGTCACCAAAAGGCATTGAACCTGTGTGAGTTTGATAAGCAATACGCACCCTGTCGTTAAACTTCAGGAATGGGGTTCTTGGCTGCCCCTCTTCAATAATTTCAATCATTCGTGCCTCTGCGATGCAAGAAGAGCCAACAGAACGATTTCGATTAGAGACTGTGCCTGATCCAATGACTGTGCCTGCGCAGAGCCTTCGAGTACGAGCAGCATGAGCAATCAACCGGGGAAACTCGAAGTTCATATCTATCCCGGCATCCGGTCGACCAAATTCCTGACCGTTGATTTCACACACCATCGGGCCAATCAATTTTCCACCATCCCATGCATCACCGAGTGCATCAGGAGTAACAACAACAGGAGCAAAAGCACTAGCTGGCTTACCTTGATAGAAGCCAAACCCCTTTGATAATTCGCCTGGAATTATGTTCCGAAGAGATACATCGTTCACAATGGTAATAAGCTTAATGTGTTGGCCAGCCTCAGCCTCTGTTACTCCCATGGGCACATCATCCAGAACGACCGCCACTTCGGCTTCAAAATCAATCCCCCATTCATCATCGTTAAGATCAATCGGATCTCTGCATCCTTTAAAGTCATCTGAGCCGCCCTGATACATAAGTGGCTCTTCTAAAAACGTAGCTGGCATTTCAGCGCCCCTAGCTCGACGAACCAGCTCCATATGATTGAGATAAACACTCCCGTCAGACCAATTAAAACATCTTGGTAACGGCGCTGTTAGGTGAGAGAAATCTTCTAATTTGAAGGCACCTTTAAGTTTACCCTGCTCCAAGGCGACCGACGCCCGAATAAGCTCTGGTTCTATTGAAGCCCAATTATCCAGTGCGGACTGCAGCGTTGGCGCAATTTGCGGGATACAAACAGCATTTTGCAAATTCTCAGACACAATTATTAGGGTGCCGTCCCTGCCCTGTTTTAGGGATGCTAATTTCATCAATTAAATCCAAATTTGTCAGTCTTCATAGTGCCACAAATGACGCGATATAAATATCCAAAATTGAAAACCTAGTATTTAATAGAATACTATTCTATAATTATTCCTGCAGTTTACAAATATTCCAAAATGAAAAAATTACTATATGTAATTTCATTATTGGTAAACAATTTTATAAATAATTATAAATAATTGGAGAATTTTATATTGCGTTTAATCAAAGAAGCTGAAGAAATAAGTGAAATTGCATTTGGTTTTATGGCTTCAAAAGCACTTTTTGCTGCTCTTCATGTTGGAATATTTACTAAGTTATCTGAACGACCGCGTTACGCTTCTGAATTAGCGGATGAAGTCGGCGTTCCCGTAAACCGCATACAGACCCTTCTAACAGCGCTAACCGCCCTAGGCCTTGTATCAAGCCAAGGTGGGCTATTCGAAAATTCACCTGGAGCTGAAGCCTTCCTTGTTGAAGGAGCGAAATACGATTTTGGTAATTATCTAAGACTGCAGATAGACCGCCAAATGTTTCCAATCATGACAGGCCTCGAAGCGGTTGTAACTGGAGAGAGCAGTTCATCTCCCGTTATTGAGTCCTATGCTGATTGGTTCTCAGATCCCGAAGAAGCGAGACTTTACAGTGAGAGCCAGCATGCTGGATCACTTGGTCCAGGCCGCAGTGTTGCCCGTTTATTGGATTTATCAAAAGCAGAAAACCTAATGGATGTGGGGGGCGGCACTGGAGCATTTGCCATACGTCTTTGTGAGGCTAACCCAAAACTTACCGCCACCGTCCTCGACTTCCCTAATGTAGTGAAGCTTGGCGAGGAATACGTTGAAAAAGCCGGATTATCTGACAGAATTTCTTTCATAGCAGGCAATGCTTTGGAAGATGAATGGCCAGACGGTCAGGACATTGTATTGATGTCATATTTGTTCAACGGTGTGCCAGGAGATGCAATTCCAGATTTAACAAGACGTGCTTTTTCTAGCTTAAGGAATGGCGGTCATTTTCTGGTACATGATTTTATTGTTAACGATGATCGGAGTGGCCCCCCACTTGCCGCCCTGTGGCAACTGCAGCATCTAGCTTTCACTCCAGCAGCAAAATCGCTAACGCCAACATGGATCGCAGGCATGATGGAAGGAGTAGGATTTACAGAGGTTAAAACACACTCCTTAATCCCTGGAATGACACGCCTGATGCATGGCAGAAAATTCACCGCCACATAGAAGTGTGATTGACCATTGCCGATTTTTTTTTGGCTTCTATTGTTAGATTTCACAACGGCTTTTCACGCCTTGAAAAATAACTGAGGACACTCTCTCCATGACAGTCAAAGTGGAAATCTACTCAAGTATGTGGTGCCCATTCTGCTTCCGGGCCAAAAAATTGCTTCAGTCTAAAGGCGTGGACTTTATAGAAATCGATGTAGATGGAGACCCTAGGGTCCGTGAGCTGATGAGAGAGCGTGCGGAAGGACGGCATACTGTACCCCAGATCTTCATTAATGACGTTGGCATTGGAGGCTCTGACGATCTTGCTCAATTAGATCAATCTGGCAAATTAGACAGCATGTTGGCGGGCGTAGAATGACCAAGTTCAAGGCTGCATGCGTCCAAAATACCGCCGATCGTGATCCAGCGCCAAGTATGGCCAAGCTAAGCGAGCTTATTAAGCGTGCACGCGATGTTGATAGCGACCTTATTATGACACCAGAGGTCTGCCACATGTTGGAGCCAAGACGAAAGCTTGGGATAGAAAAAGCACAAATCGAAACCGCTAATGAGTCACTAGAAATATTCCGCAGCCTAGCGATTGAGACGGGAGCGTGGCTTCTAATCGGATCTATGGCAATTAAATTACAAGATGAAGAACGGATGGCAAACCGTTCTTTCTTGATAAATCCTGAGGGTAAAATCAAAGGCCGATACGACAAAATACATATGTTTGATGTCGATGTTGGTGAAGGAGATAGTTATCGAGAATCGAATGGCTATCGTCCTGGAGAAAGCGCTATCATAAAGAAATTGCCTTGGGGCAATCTAGGAATGACTATCTGCTACGACATGCGGTTTCCGAACTTATATCGAGACCTGGCTAAAGCTGGTGCAGACTTTTTAGCCGCCCCCTCAGCCTTCACAGTACCAACTGGACGCGCTCACTGGCATGTGCTTTTGAGGGCGCGTGCAATTGAAAACGGCTGCTTCGTATTTGCCCCAGCTCAAGTTGGTGAGCACGCGGAGGGTAGAAAAACGTACGGCCATTCTCTGATAGTAGACCCATGGGGAGAGGTGTTAGCTGATGGTGGAGACGACGTTGGTTTTGTTACTGCGGAAATAGATGTAACCAAGGTGAAAGAAGCGAGAAGTCGAGTGCCATCCCTGTTTAATGACAGACCTTATTCTGCGCCTAAATTAGATTGATTTATCAGATCAAAGACTTCTTAAATTAAGGACCTTAGATCCCGTAGATCCTTGTTCTTGAAAATTTTTTCCTCAGAAGTCGCTCTTGGCATCTCAAATGCCGTGGTCATAATCTTACGCAACAAGTGCGAGTGGATCATTAGTAAATGTCTAGTTCCGACCCTACAGTGACGCGAGAAAATGACGGGGCAATAGCGGTACTCCGTATCTCCAACCCAAAACGGCGCAATGCTTTTTCCCCGGAGGTAAGAGGAGCCCTGGTAGGGCATATGAACGATATCGCAACTGACAATGCTATTCGTAGTATTGTTATCACTGGAGCTGGCAAAACATTCTCTGCAGGCGGCGACCTGTCAACCATGCAGGATATGACCGCATTCGAAGGTAGAGAACGTATTCGCGCAGGGCGCGCGATGGTCGAAAGCATATGGCGAAGTGAAAAACCAGTTGTTGCCGCAGTTGAGGGTTTTGCGTTTGGAGCAGGCCTCTCCCTTGCGTTGCTTGCCGACTGGATCGTTGCAGCTGAGGATGCCTCTTTTTGCGCATCTTTTGGCCGTGTTGGGTTGATGGGTGATATGGGCCTTTTTTGGACATTGCCTCAAAGAGTTAGCGCCGGCAGAGCTCGACGCATATTGATGCTAGCCGAAGTAGTTACAGCACAAGAAGCACTTAAAATCGGCCTGGTTGAAGAAATATCCAACAACGGCAAAGCTCTAGACCAGGCGATGGCAAAAGCTCAAGCAATGGCAGAAGCGGCCCCCCTTCCAAATAGGCTGACTCGTGAGGCACTCGGACAATTCCCGGCCACCTTAGATGACATGCTGGCCTACGAGGCCCATGGACAGGGCCTCTTATTCACTAGCGCAGATACCAAAGAGGGGCTTGCATCATTTTTTGAAAAACGCCGCCCTGTATTTCAAGGAGCCTGAAATAATGGCTGAAAAAATGACAGTTAATGTGACACGAGAAGGACCAATTGCAGTTCTTGAGATAGATAATGTTTCACAACGAAACGCATTAACTATGGCGGTCAAGTCGGTTCTCGTTCCCGCTCTCAAAGAAGCCGAAGAAGACACAGGTGTTCGCTGCATAGTCATAACAGGCGCTGGCAACACCTTCTCTGCAGGTGGGGACGTTAGCCTTTTTGGTGATATGACGCCCGCTAAGGGACGTCAAATAGTCTTTGATCAACGCAACTTCCTTCACCTTATGCTCCGAGGAGACACCCCAATTGTTGCTGCGGTTGAAGGTTTTGCTTACGGAGCCGGTTTCGGTCTTGCGATGGCCGCTGACTATATCGTTGCTGCTGAGGACGCAAAATTTTGCGCCGCTTTTAATAAGATTGGATTAATGCCAGATGGGGGCCTTCTCTGGACTTTACCCCAACGTGTAGGCATGGGCCGTGCAAAGGACATGCTTATGTGTGCAACAGTAGTCGATGGTGTTGAAGCAAAAAGGTTAGGCATTGCTGACCAACTAGCCAAACCTAATCAAGCATTAAATGCAGCCATGGATAGAGCTGCAGCTTTTGCTTCAGCTGCACCTCTTGCTGTAGCCACTATTAAGTCAGCTTTTGCCCGTTACCCTCTTGATCTTGAGCAGGCCTTTGCAATCGAAAGTGATGCGCAGCCTGCACTGATGCAGAGTGAGGATGCTAAAGAAGCACGGCGTGCGTTTTTCGCTAAAGAAAAACCAAACTTCCGAGGAGCCTGAGAAATGTCTAATCCAGGCTGCAGCCTAGAAATTGCAAATGGCATAGCTACCATCACGATGTCGGACTCAAAGAAAAGGAACGCTCTTTCAACACCTGTTGTTAGCGACTTAAACAATCATGTCGATACCGCACTAACGCATCCAGACGTTCGGGCAGTCATTCTTACAGGAGCTAATGGTATATTTTCGTCCGGAGGCGATATCTCTGGGTTTGACAAAGACGACATACCCTTACGTCGTCGGATGCCACGATTACATCGTTTATGCGGAAAAATAGCCCACTCAGAAAAACCATTTATCGCTGCGGTTGAGGGGGGAGCTTTTGGTGGCGGCCTCTCTCTTGCTCTTTTGGCGGATCAGGTCGTTGCCGCTGACAACGCTCGCTTTTGTGCCAGCTTTGTAAAAATTGGCCTTATGCCAGATCTAGGACTTCTATCCACCCTCCCTGCACGTGTTGGTATCGGCCGTGCAAAGGAAATCCTGATGCTGGGCGAAGATGTGGCGGCAGTTACCGCGCTTGAAGATGGCCTTGTAGATGAGTTGTCTCCCCCCGGACAAGCCCTGACAAGGGCTATGAGCTTAGCAAACGAATTTGCAAGTATGGCACCACTCGCTCTTGCTTACACAAAAGCTACTGTAATGCGCTGGCCAATGACGCTCCCTCAAGAGCTTGCTTGGGAAGCTCAAGGTCAGGGCCTATTATTCACTACCGATGATCTTCAGGAAGGCCGACAAGCATTCTTTGAAAAAAGAAAGCCAAATTTCAGCGGCAGTTAGATTTAAAAATTTTCCGCACCAGAATGCCTAACCATATAACTTTTCTAAGTTTAAATTACTTTGAAATACTCTTATTTTATATAATTTTTAAGATTAATCTAAAAATATATAGTGCTGTTTTTATTCAATTTAAATATAGTTTTTGGGATAATTAAATATGGGATTTCCTAAAAATTTTCACCAAAAAGATCTTTAGTTAATTCGGCCATATTCCCGGTGGAAAAAATCATCTGTATGTTGTCCCCTTAATTCTAAATTATTCTCAGCAGTCAGGAATTTAAGATGGCGTCTAATAAAAAGCTTTTGGTATTGCCCGGTGATGGTATCGGACCAGAGGTTGTCGGCGAAGTCAGGCGAATAGTTGATTGGATGGATCAGCGCCGCCACGTGTCTTTTGATATATCGGAGGGTCTTGTAGGGGGCGCCTCGATCGACGCTCATGGCACCCCTCTGACAGACGAGACTATGGCCGAGGCAATGAATGTTGACGCTGTATTATTTGGGTCAATTGGTGGACCAAAATGGGAAACTCTTCCTTTTAACTCCCAACCAGAACGTGGCCTTCTGAGGCTTAGAAAAGAGATGGATCTCTTCGCTAACCTCCGCCCCGCTATGGTCTTTGATGCTCTAGCAGATGCCTCATCACTAAAACACGAGTTAGTGGCCGGCTTAGATATTATGATTCTTCGAGAGCTCACGGGAGGCGTATATTTTGGCGAGCCACGCGGGATAGAAACCCTCCCATCTGGAGAGCGGAGAGGTTTTAACACGCAATCTTACACAGAGAGCGAAATTGAACGCGTTGCGCGAGTTGGATTTGAATTAGCCCAAAAGCGGAATGGCAAACTCTGCTCTGTGGAAAAAGCAAATGTTATGGAGTCCGGAGTTCTCTGGCGCGAGGTAGTCTCTTCAATTGCCGGTGATTATCCAGATGTAACGCTGTCTCATATGTACGCTGATAACTGCGCTATGCAGATTGTTCGTAACCCAAAACAATTTGATGTGATTGTCACCGACAACCTATTTGGGGACATTCTATCAGACTGCGCAGCAATGCTCACAGGTTCTCTGGGGATGCTACCATCTGCGTCTCTAGGTGCCGAAGACCCAACCACTGGTAGAAGAATGGCCCTATATGAGCCAGTCCACGGTTCTGCACCTGACATTGCAGGACAAGGCAAGGCTAACCCGCTGGCGGAAGTATTAAGTTTTGCGATGTTACTCCGGTATTCCTTTGATATGGGCGAAGACGCCGACATCATCGAAGCAGCAGTTGGTAATGTACTGGGAGCTGGGATTCGTACTGCGGACATAGCTGCTCCAGGTCAGACAGCAATCTCCACCTCAGAAATGGGCACCGCGCTCCTCAAGGAGCTCGACAAGCTGGCTGCGTGATCCGCACACGCTTTGCCCCAAGCCCCTCGGGCCGCCTCCATCTCGGTCATGCATATGCGGCATGGTTTGCATGGAATGCGGCCCTTCGGGCAGACGGTGAATTTCTACTGAGGATTGAAGATCTAGACCAAACGCGAAGTCGCGTTGAATATGAAGCTGGAATAATTGAGGACCTAATCTGGCTTGGCTGTCACTGGCATGGTGCAGTAGTTCGCCAGTCAGAGAGAGCACCAGCCCATCAAGAATATCTCACTAAGCTTATAGATTTGGGCCACGTTTACCCCTGTTTTTGTACGCGGAGAGATATTCTTAGAGAAATTGCCGCTGCAGGCAATGCACCTCATGGACCAAGCGGCCCGATATACCCAGGAACTTGTCGCTCTATCCCTCGTGAAGAATCAAAAGAACGAATAGCATCTGGAGAGAACCACGCTCTCCGTCTGAACATCATTCAGGCGGCACAAGAGGCAGGCCCTATAAGATGGAAAGATATTGATGCGGGAACCTTTGAGGCCAAGCCCGAACGATTTGGTGATATTATACTAGCAAGGAAAGACGCACCGGCTGCTTATCACCTTGCTGTTGTGATTGATGACGCTGCATCAGGCGTTACTCTCGTAACTCGGGGCGACGATCTCCTTGCTGCCACAGACATCCAGGTCCTGCTTCAAAGACTTCTAGGTCTTCCACAACCTCTATACCACCACCATCGACTTTTACTTGGCTCAAATGGCAAGCGCCTGGCAAAAAGGGACCAATCGGCGACAATCCAGTCACTCAGAGAAGCCGGTTATTCGCCAGACGAAGTCCTTAACAAATGTCAGATATAATTCTTCCAATTCGCTCGATATTACCCAATGTTTCCGAATGTTCCTGACCTGGCCATTGGACTCTTAGCAAGATGTGATCAGTGCCCGTTATCTCAGCGTAGCGGAGTATTTCATCCTTCGCTTCTTCAACATCTCCAATGATAAATCTGCCTTTGGCAAAATCCCCAAAGCCAGCCGCAAAATCTCCACCGGCAGTCTCGCCCTGCCCCCAAGAACTATAGGCCTGATACTTGTACATTAGAGGCCCTCGGCTTGCTTCCTCCGCATGAGCCTTATCACGACCCACGAAACATTCTCGAATTACGGGGCAAGCGACGTTCGGATCAAGTCCATTAGCCACCCGTTCCTCGCGGAAAGCAGATAAGTAGTTAAGAATAGATTCTGTCGAAAGTGTTGGAGCTACGCACCAAGCATCAGCTAGACGCGCGGCTCGACGCACCGAGGCTTCCACATCCCCGCCTAGCCAAATTGGAGGTCTTGGCTGTTGCTTAGGTTGTACGGCCGGTTTTGCACCATCAAGTGTGAAATGCTTACCTTGAAAATCGACAGTCTTTTCGGTCCATAGACGCTTGATGATCTCCACGCCCTCTGTCAAACGGCCAACCCGTTTTTTCATATCCACACCCATGGCCTGGAATTCTTCCGGCCGGTAACCCAATCCAGCACATAGCACATAATTACCATCAGTTAGCCAATCGATGGTCGCACCTTCCTCGGCTGCCAACACGGGGTTCATCATAGAAAGCAAGAGGACACCTGGCCCAAGCTGCATTCCTTTGGCTTCCTCTGCCAAAGCACCCATAAGCGGAACTGTCTGAAACATGCCCATCGGGCCAGTCAGCAAATGCTGGCCAATAATCAAGGAGCCGAACCCAGCTTCCCTTGCTGCTCGCACCTGATCCTTGAGAGAATTGAGCACGTCATCTGGACGTTCCTCCTCAGACCATTGCATGGCTGTAAACATCCCTATCTTCATGGCCGAGCCTTCCTTTTGTACAATCGAGGAATCATCTTATCTGATTCTCGCGGATCCAATCTATGGCTCGACAACTACATATTAATCTTTTTGTCCAATCACGGGGGCATCACGAGGGAAGTTGGCGCCACCCGAAGGCAACTCCGAAAGCCCTTACCGACATAAGTTATTTGCAAGAAATGGCTCAGTTAGCTGAGCGCGGGAAATTAGATTCAGTATTCTTGGCCGACCAACTGAATGTTACTCAAGACGCCACCCGAGCCCCCCGAAATTGGTTGGAACCGATCACCGTGCTTCCGGCTATTGCAGCCGTGACAGAGCGTGTAGGCCTTATCGCAACTGCTTCAAGCACTTACTCGGAGCCGTTTAATCTCGCCCGACAATTTGCCTCAATAGATCATATTTCAGGGGGAAGAGCAGCTTGGAATATTGTTACATCTTGGTCGGCAGCTGCAGCGAGTAATTTTGGGGACGAGAGCCAAATTAGTCATTCTGACCGGTATGTGAGAGCAGAGGAGTACATGCAAGTAGTCAAAGCTCTTTGGAGCAGTTGGGACGAAGGGGCAATTGTAGATAATAGAGCTACCGGTGAATATATTCGCGAGGGCAGCTTTCGACCAATTAATCACAAGGGAGCGCTCTATTCTGTTGCAGGCCCCTTAAACGCTCCTCGAGGACCGCAAGGCAGGCCAGTTTTGGTTCAAGCAGGTTCATCTGACACAGGAAAAGCTTTTGCAGCTAGACATGCAGAAGCCGTGTTCACCGCGCACCTGGAACTAAAGACTGCTAAAGATTTCTACAGTGACCTTAAAGCAAGGGCTTTAGAATTCGGTAGAGATCCAGAGCATGTGATTATTCTACCAGGCCTATCACCCATGATCGGGTCAACAGAATCAGAGGCACAACAATTTTCTGAAGAACTTGATGCCCTTACAGATCCCGAAATAGGCCGCAAGCGGCTATCAGCGCGATTTGGCGGTTATGACTTCTCGCACCTTCCTTTAGATGTTCCTCTTAGACCAGAAGACTTTCCCACCCCAGAAACAGTCGAAGCCGCTCGCAGTCGCGCAGAAACAATTGTGGGTTTTGTTAAGCGTGAGCAAGCGACGCTCCGCCAGTTGCTTACTAAGCTTGCTGGCGCCAGGGGACACTTCACTTTTGCCGGCACACCGAACCAAGTTGCGGATTTGATGGAAACGTGGGTTGAAGCAAAAGCGGCGGACGGCTTCAATCTAATGCCGCCGGTCCTGCCTTGGATGGCAGAGATCTTTATTGACGAGGTACTTCCAATTTTACGAAAGCGGGGTCTGTTCCGGGAGGAGTATTCGGGAAGCACCCTCAGGGACCACTTAGGATTACCTAAACCTTCTTAGTAGTTTTTCTATATTTATTAGTTAGTTATATTTTTTACTTAACGTTTTTTATTAAATAAATAACTATAAAGCTAATATTAGAGCACCTTCTAAACTGAGTTTTGTTAGAAACATCTCATGGAACTAAGTAGCTCGCAATCAGAGCATAGAGCTTATACAATATCTGGATGGATTGGAATCAACCCATCGATATCTATTGCGAAAGGTTAAGCCCAGAATTCTGGGCAGAGCCTGTTAATGCTATCACCAACCTGGCCTTTGTAGCTGCTGGTGTCTGGGCTTTTCTCTATGCAAGAGCTCGCAGCGTCCTTGATCCCGCAATCATAGGACTGTCAATTCTTTCAACTTGCGTAGGTGTGGGATCTTTTCTGTTCCACACTTTTGCTGTCCAGTGGGCAGGCATCGCCGATGTTGGTTCAATTGCCTTATTTATGATTGCAGGAATGTTGATTGGTCTTCGACGATTGTTTGCCATCAGTTGGCTTTGGGCAACCATTGCAGCAATTGGTTTTGCAATAGTTATTTTTGTTGGCCCTGAACGTTTTAATATCGAAATTCCAGCTTTAGGCGAAGGTAACCGGTATCTACCGGCTGTGATAGCTCTTGGCATGATATCAGGTACGTTGGCACTCAAGCGTCGTGAGGCATCCAGGCCGATTGCCTCTGCAGCTTGCATTCTCAGTCTATCACTTGTTTTTAGAACCATTGATGCTGGTATATGTGAGGCTTTTCCTCTCGGGACACACTTCCTGTGGCACATTCTCAATGGGTGTGTTTTGGCTTTAATTATGTATTCGATAATTCGATATCAAATTCATAGTGGTGATTAAAATAGGGCCGGTTATTCTTTGGACCGAACTTTGTTGCCTATATTTGATAGGGCCCATCGGCCTGACAGCTCTTCTCAGATTTGAGCTTCTCAATATTTCAAAGGTGCCACTAGTTTTTTTCGCGCTCTTTATTCTGTCTATCTTGCTTTTAGCTAAAACGCCCAGCTTTAAATGGCGTTCCCTGCTCCCTTCATCCTGGCGGCCAGAATGGAGAATAGTAGTTGTTTTTTTGTTAATCGGCGCAACCTTCATGATCTCAATAATCCAACTGACAAATCCAAACCATTTTTTTGGATTTCCCAGACGCGCACCAGAAATTTACCTAATTGTGATGAGCCTCTACCCCATACTGTCGGTTATTCCGCAGGGGATTATATACCGAGTTCTTTTCTTTAAACGATATGGTGAGCTGTTTTCAGACATTAGAATTGCGCTTCTTATAAGCTCAATAGCATTTTCCTTTGCTCATCTTCTATTTCAAAACTTATTTGCTGTCTGCCTTACTTTTTTTGGGGCGCTTGTCTTCAACTGGGCACACCATGTTCGAGGTTCTTTTTGGACAGCAAACCTACTTCATGTAGTCGGAGGTTGGTGCATTTGGACCATTGGCCTAGGCGAGTATTTCTATCACGGGGCCATCTAATGCACCCTTAGAACAAATCAGATTAACGATGCGCCTTAATTAAATCTCTAAGCTGTGTTTTCTGCTGCTGCCGCTCATCAAAATTTGAGAAATCAAGCCACGCTTCGTAAGCAGAACGAAGTCCCGGCCACTCACTGTCTATAATGGAGAACCACGTTGTATCTCTATTTCTACCTTTATAAACGACAGCTTGGCGGAAGAGCCCTTCGTATCTGAAGCCAAATCTGACCGCCGCCCTTTTTGAGGGGGCATTCAAGCTATCGCACTTCCACTCATAACGCCGATAACCTAATTCATCAAAAACGCGGCGCATTAATAAGAACATTGCTTCGGTCGCTGCTGGCTTGCGCTGCAGAAGTGGCGAGTAGTGAATGTTCCCCACTTCAATAACCCCATTCAAAGGGTCTATTCTCATCAAAGAAGCAACTCCAACCGGTTTTCCTGTTGAAATATCAATGATTGCATGAAAAAGCGGGTCTTCGCTTAAGCAGGATGTTTCGATCCATTGCAAGCAAGCGTCCTCGTTCGAAAACGGTTCATGCCCAAGATAAGTCCAATTTGCACCGCCTCTATCTAAAGCGAAGGCTTCATAAAGCGAAGCCCCGTGCTCTACCGCATTGATTGGCTCAATACGACAAAACCTTCCCTCAATTGGCGATCTTGGCGGCAAGGAACGCGATGACCAACTATCCGCAATTTCACCAATGGCTTGTCCAAGATGGTTGGTTCTAATGGGCAAAATACATCCTCCTAGGTTTATAAAACTCATCTTACTTTACGCGAACTTTGACTCATCATTCTCTCAGAAAGCATAGTTTAAAAAACTTCAACGAAAGTCCTGATTAGCTATCATTAAAAGTTGATGATCAAGCGCGCATTCACGGACACATGAAAAGGATATGGCTGATGGCAGAACAGTTCTCTGAAATTTCTGGAGAGTTAGCCCAATGGATTTCTGAGCAAAAAATATTTTTTACCGCCACAGCAGCGCCGAATTCTCGCGTTAACCTCTCTCCAAGAGAAGGAAGTGCCTTACGGGTGCTAGATCCTAACTCGGTTGTTTATCTCGATAAGACGGGAAGTGGCAACGAAACGGCTGCTCATTTAAAAGCTGATGGCAGAATGACTATTATGCTCTGCTCAGTTGAAGGCCCGCCGAGAATCTTAAGACTTTTTGGACAAGGCCGAGTAATTCATCGAGATAGTAATGAGTATGATAAAATTTTACAGGCCCGATATGAAGGAACAGCACCGCCGGGAGCGCGACAGATAATTCATCTTCGGTTAGACCTTGCACAAACTTCCTGTGGTTTTGGCGTTCCTTTGTTTTCATTTGAACGCGAAAGAGACGTCTTGGTCCGATGGGCCGCTGGAAAAGGTGAAGCAGGAATTTCTGCTTATTGGGCAGAGAAAAATCAGACTAGCATCGACGGTCTTCCAACAGGTATTCTTGACGCGCCAGAACAGTAAATCCTACTTAGTCGCGATTTGCTCGCTCGCGGCTTGCATCAGTTCATCCATTTTCGCACGGAACCGTGAACTGCTAATCTCGATTCCTGCGGCCTTCATGTCTGCTAAAACTTCCTGAACCAAATGTTCATCATCCAGTTTTTGAAATTGTGATGAACACAAATCAGCTGCGTATGCTGACAGAGCCTCACCAGATAATCCCATTTCTGCACCAACCCACTCACCGAGCAACTGATTGCGAAGAGTGATAAAGCTAGATCTGAATGCAGAGCCAAGTTTTGTATTGGCATCAGAATTATTCTCACACTCAGAGCTCATGGCCACTCCACTTAATTAGCAAGTCTGCTTTTTTACTTACGTTCCTGTAACAATTGAGGTAGTTAACTCGCCCTAGTATTCAAAGGGTTTCCTCTTAGAAAACGGAACAAAGTTTTATGTGCACTGTTGTTCTGCTTCGGCGTCCAGAGCATGAATGGCCATTACTTGTTGCAGCAAACAGAGATGAACGAGTCAGTCGAGCATGGGACCCCCCTGCTCGTCATTGGCCAGATCGTGCGGAAGTGATTGCAGGCAGAGATCGCGAAGCAAACGGCTCTTGGCTTGGAATGAATGACCATGGGGTAGTTGCTGCAATTCTTAACCGGTCCGGAAGCCTTGGGCCGGCCCCCGATAAGCGCAGCCGAGGAGAACTGGTACTAGATGCATTAGATCATGCGGCCGCGCCTGATGCAGCAGAAGCTCTATCTGAAATTGATGCTGCCGCATTTAAAAGTTTCAATCTCGTTATTGCTGATGCTGAGCGAGCCTTCTGGGTAAAAGGTGAAGGAAACGGGGCTCCAGAAGTCTCGGAAGTACCTGAAGGCATATCTATTTTCACCGCACACGATATGAATGATGTGCTGTCATCTCCTCGAACCCGCCATTACCTTCCTTTATTTCAGAAAGCCCCTCCACCAAATCCGCAGCTTGGTGAATGGACAGCCTGGGAAAATCTGGTTGCATCTAGAGAAATGGGAGCTGGGCAGACCGACGCCAACGCTGCTATTCACGTTGAAACAGATTGGGGATTTGGAACAGTTTCGACTTCTTTGATCGCCTTGCCTTCGCTTGCAAATACAAATCTTACCCCTAAATGGCGCTTTACCGAGGCTTGGCCGATACGACAACCGTACCGAGACATCTTGGCGTAACTGAACGCAATGCATTCAAGGTCCGCATATCGTATAAGATAAAACGACTCTGGTATTGAGAATATCAATATCAGTCATTTTTATAGTTATATCGAAAGTTGCCCCGCCATGGCCCGCCGCAGACGCATTTATGAAGGTAAGGCAAAGGTTTTATTTGAAGGACCTGAGCCAGGCACAATTGTCCAGTACTTTAAGGACGACGCCACTGCATTCAATAATCAGAAGCATGCCGTACTTGAAGGAAAAGGCGTACTCAATAACCGCATTAGTGAGTACCTCATGATGCGACTTCAGGACGTCGGTGTGCCAACGCATTTCATTAAACGACTAAATATGCGGGAACAGCTTGTCAGGGAAGTTGACATAATTCCGATAGAAGTAGTGGTTAGAAATGTTGCGGCAGGCTCATTCTCTAAACGATTTGGCGTAGCAGAAGGTTCACCATTACCTCGCTCAATCGTGGAATACTATTATAAAGCAGATGAGCTAGGCGACCCAATGGTAACCGAGGAACATATAACTGCCTTTGGATGGGCTTCACCTGCTGACCTAGATGATATGTTCAATCTTGCACTCAGGATAAATGATTATCTTACAGGGCTTTTCATAGGTTGCGGTCTCCGGCTAGTTGACTTCAAAGTTGAGTTTGGCCGTCACCTTACCGAAGACTCTGAACAAATCGTTCTAGCAGATGAAATTAGTCCCGACAGCTGTCGGCTCTGGGATATAACTTCCAACGAAGTTCTGGATAAAGATCGGTTTAGAAAGGATATGGGAGGCGTAATCGAGGCATATCGTGAGGTGGCGCGACGTCTGGGTATTCTTCAAGAGCAAAATGCAAATGTGACGGAAATTAACTCGGGAAAACCAAAAACAACTGGTCCAAAGTCTATCGAAGGAGGCAAGGAATGAGGGCTCGTGTTTCGATCCGTTTACGCCCTGATGTCCTTGATCCTCAGGGTAAGGCAATTGGACAGGCATTAGTCACCTTGGGTTTTTCGAGTGTTAATAATGTTCGCCAAGGCAAGCTTATAGAATTGGATGTGGAAGCTTCAGATGTCGGCAGTGCCGAACAGCAAGTACAGGCGATGTGCGAAAAATTACTCGCAAACCCAGTGATTGAAGATTATGACATAGAGATCATAGCCTAATGCGCACAGCTATAGTCGTTTTTCCAGGTTCTAATCGAGAGCGTGACATGGCTCTCGCCTGCCAGCGCGCATTTAATACAGACCCTATCTTTGTTTGGCATGCTGACACAGATCTTCCTGAAGTCGATTTAGTTACTCTGCCAGGCGGCTTCAGTTATGGGGATTATCTTAGGCCAGGCGCTATCGCTGCAAGAGCCCCTATAATGGATGCCATCAGAGCCCATGCTCGAAAAGGGCGCCCGGTGCTAGGTGTATGCAACGGTTTTCAAATTTTAATTGAGTCTGGACTTCTAGCAGGCGCCCTTCTCAGAAATTCTGCCCTAAAATTTGTCTGCAGAGAGACGACGCTGATCTGTGGAACCTCCAACTCCCCATTCACTCGCGAGATGCAGGCTGGGACAAGCAAAATAACGGTCCCTGTAGCTCACCATGACGGCGGCTATTTTGTAACTCCAGACCAGAAAAAAATGTTGGAAGATCGTGACCTCGTCGCTTTTCGTTATGAACCTGGGGACAACCCTAATGGTTCTACTGGAGACATTGCAGGTGTTCTAAGTGCTGATCGGAATGTACTCGGTTTAATGCCTCACCCAGAAAATGCAGTGGACCCTCTCACAGGCGGTGATGATGGTTTAATTATTTTCAAAAGCTTATTAGCGGCGGCCTAAACAAATGCTCCCAGAAGAACCAGAAATTACCGAAGAATTGGTTGCCGCTCATGGTTTAACCCCAGAAGAGTACCAGCTTGTACTTCAGATAATGGGGCGATCACCAAATCTAACAGAGCTCGGTGTTTTTTCTGCGATGTGGAGCGAACATTGTTCATATAAGTCATCTAAGAAGCACTTAAAAACTCTGCCTACCGAAGCCCCATGGGTTATTTGTGGACCTGGCGAGAACGCAGGCGTTGTGGACATTGGCGATGGTATGGCTGCGATCTTCAAGATGGAAAGTCATAATCACCCATCATTCATTGAGCCTTACCAAGGCGCTGCAACGGGTGTTGGGGGAATCCTGAGAGATGTGTTCACAATGGGTGCTAGGCCTATCGCTAATCTCAATGCCCTTCGGTTTGGCAGTCCCGACCATCCAAAGACTAAGAGCCTGGTTGCAGGTGTTGTAGCCGGCATTGGAGGTTATGGAAATTGTGTTGGTGTCCCCACTGTTGGAGGGGAATGTGAGTTTGATGCTTCTTACAATGGCAACAATCTCGTAAACGCAATGACAATTGGTGTGGCTCAGGCAGATAGAATTTTTTATTCAACTGCTGCTGGTGTTGGCAACCCTGTTGTATATGTGGGATCTAAAACTGGACGTGATGGAATTCACGGAGCATCCATGGCATCCGCTGAATTTGATGATGAATCAGAAGCTAAGAGGCCAACTGTGCAGGTTGGCGATCCCTTTGCCGAAAAACTACTAATCGAGGCTTGTCTTGAATTAATGGCAACTGATGCAATCGTGGCCATTCAAGATATGGGAGCAGCTGGCTTAACATCCTCCTCCTTTGAAATGGCTGGTAAAGGTGGGCTAGGCCTCGACCTCTATCTTGACCAAGTTCCCATGCGTGAAGATGGTATGACACCCTATGAGTTGATGCTTTCCGAAAGCCAGGAACGCATGCTCATTGTAATGAAGCCAGGTCAGGAAGATGTTGCTGCGAATATTTTTCTAAAGTGGGGTCTCGATTTTGCTGTAATTGGTAAACTTACAAATACCGGTCGCATGAGACTGCATTGGCATGGCGAAATTGCTGGTGATTTGCCTATCCAACCACTTTCAGAAGCCTCTCCTGAATATGATCGCCCGTACGTCATTCCTCCAGCTCGACCTCACTTAGACCCCCATTCAGTTAAGGGTGAGGATTTAAGCTCTGCTCTTGTTAAGCTTGTTGGTGGACCAAACCTATCTTCCCGGCGCTGGATATGGGAACAGTATGATAGCCTTGTAAGAGGTGACACAATTCGAGGGCCCGGTGGAGACGCAGCATTAATTCGTTTAGGTGACGGACCTAAAGGCCTAGCTGCGACAAGTGATGTTACTCCAAGATACTGTGTAGCAGACCCTGTTGAAGGTGGCCGTCAAGCTGTAACAGAAGCTTGGCGCAACCTTATCGCGTCTGGCGCAAGGCCGTTAGCAGTCACAGACAATCTAAACTTTGGCAATCCTGAGAAGCCTGAAATTATGGGCCAATTTGTTGGCTGCATTCAAGGAATGGGGGAAGCCTGCCGAGCTTTGAATTTCCCTGTAGTTTCGGGGAATGTATCACTCTACAATGAGACCAATGGTCAAGCAATTTTACCGACGCCAACCATTGGTGCCATTGGCATTGTCGATGATATAAATAAAGCAACAACTCTGGCTTTAGAATCTGGCTTAGACCTACTGCTTGTAGGCGAAACCGAAGGCTGGCTTGGTGCCTCACGTTATCTAATGGAAATCGAAGGAAGGGCTGATGGGGCCCCTCCACCGGTTGATCTTTCAACCGAACTTCAGAACGGAAAATTCGTCTCTGAAATGATCTCAAAAGGTCTTTGCCGTATTTGTCATGACCTTTCAGGTGGAGGGCTTGCAGTAGGCCTTGCAAAGATGGTCATAGCTGGTGGCGTTGGAGCCAATATCCAAATACCAGATGGGGTAACTGCGGTGTTCTGGTTATTTGGGGAAGATCAAGCACGGTATCTCCTGGCGGTGTCTGAAACGACCCGTGTGATTGAGGAAGCAAAGAAGGCGGGCGTTCCTATATCGTGCGTTGGTCAAACAGGCGGTGAAAAGTTGACTGTTAATGACGCAATATCCATATCAATCTCAGACTTAGAGCAAGCACATGAAGGATGGTTTCCAACCTTCATGGCGGGGGCCTAAGCTGAACGAAGAGGAACGCGCCATGGCTATGGATGCAAGTCAAATCGAGCAACTTATCAAAGAGGCGATGCCAGACGCGACTGTCGAAATACGTGATTTGGCAGGCGATGGCGATCATTACGCTGCGCATGTCACTTCAATTGCTTTCAAAGGCAAAAATAGAGTGCAACAACACCAACTAGTTTATGCCGCCCTTAAAGGGAGAATGGGTGGAGAATTACACGCCCTTGCTCTCCAAACCTCAATACCTGAGGATGCCTAACCTCTTTTTTTGAAGGAGACTTTCATGTCTGACGTAAATGCACGTATCCAAGCTGAAATCGACGAAAACGCGGTTGTTCTATTTATGAAAGGCACACCTGTTTTTCCGCAGTGCGGTTTCTCTGCAATGACTGTCCAAGTTCTTACTCACGTAGGAGTCCCGTTTAAAGGAATCAACGTTCTAGAAGATATGGACATTCGCGAGGGTGTGAAGCAATTCTCAAATTGGCCAACCATTCCTCAGCTTTATGTAAAGGGAGAGTTCATCGGTGGCTGCGACATCGTTCGCGAAATGTATGAGTCCGGCGAACTTGAGCAACTGATGAATGACAAAGGTGTAGTAGCTGCCGAGCAAGAAGCTTAATAAAGTTTAGCAGGAGGCGTTGGCATGAACGTGTTTGATGCCATCGCGCTCCTTCTCGTCGCCACAGCATTAGCGGCATATATTAATCATCGATTACTGAGATTACCCCACACAATCGGCGTAGCCCTAGCCGCATTGATTGGGTCTTTCATCGTACTCCTTATAGATATACTCCTACCCAGCCTGTCGCTCGCCGAGCGAATGGTTAGTTTTATAGATAGCTTGGAGTTTGCCGACACTCTGCTGCAAGGAATGTTGAGTTTTTTGCTGTTTGCTGGGGCGCTTCATGTAGACCTAGACCGTCTTGCAGAGCGGAAATGGCCAATCGCACTCCTGGCAACTGCAGGCGTATTAATCTCAACATTTGTTGTGGCCACCGTAGTCTTTTTCGGTTTTGCCATAATTGGTCAACCGATACCCTTTATTTGGGCCCTAGCCTTTGGCGCTCTCATTTCCCCTACGGATCCCGTTGCCACTCTTGGAATACTAAAGTCTTTAAGAGTTCCGCCGTCCGTTGCTGCAAAAATCGCCGGTGAAAGTCTTTTTAACGATGGCGTTGGGGTTGTCGTTTTTATTGTAATTCTTGGAATTGCATCTGGTACCGGCGGAGGCGACAGCGCTTCAGAAGTAGCAATTTTTGCTGGCGAGATTTTCGTATTAGAAGCTTTTGGAGGGGCGTTACTAGGATTGGTTGCCGGATATTGTTGTTTTCTGGCTCTCGCAAGTGTTGATGATCACATAGTGGAAATCTTGTTAACGCTTGGGCTATGCACGGGCGTCTATTCACTTGCCTCATCTCTTCATCTTTCTGGCCCAATAGCAGTTGTCATTGCAGGACTTTTAATTGGCAATCAAGGCGTTGACCGTGCAATGACCGATCATACCCGCGATAATCTTCTGCGGTTTTGGGAACTTTCAGACGAAATTCTTAATTCAGTTCTTTTCATGCTGTTGGGAATGGAAGCAATTGTAGTTGGCCTATCATGGGAATTGCTTCTAGCTGGAATAGTCGCAATCATCGCTATGCTCGCTGGAAGAGTTTCAGCAGTCGCAGCCGTTCTTTTTGCCTTCCGTCATACTGATGACTTCGACAAAGGATCAGGAAAAGCGCTGATTTGGGGCGGGCTTAAAGGAGGTATCTCCGTCGCCCTTGCACTTTCCTTACCAGAGAGTGACGCAAAATCGGTACTTATCGGGGTAACTTATATTGCCGTGGTATTCTCCTTACTTGCTCAAGGGCTTACGCTTCAGAGGGTACTAGGGCGAGCTTTTACCGATAGTTAATTATTCTTAAGCATTTAAGTGTTTGATAAAGCGCACCACGCGATATAAACCGCTTTATAATTTTGTGCTTTTTAATCTCTAACAAAATGTGAGCATCAATCCAGTGAACAATGCAGACTTAATTGTCCAGTCCCTGAAAGAAGCGGGCATCACCCACGGTTTCGGTATCCCAAGCGGCAACGTGTTGCCCATGATTGATGCCATGCGGCGCGGAGGAATGGAATTTGTTTTGACTGCACACGAAGGCTCCGCTTCTTTCGCGGCCGACGTGATGGGCAGACTAACAGGGAACCCTGGATTTTGTATAGCGACCCTTGGACCAGGAGCAACTAATCTTGCGACGGGCGTAGGTTCTGCGTTCCTAGACCGTTCTCCAATGATCGCCATCACTTGTAATTTAAATACGCCGCAACTTGGCAGACGAATTCAAATGTGGATTGATCACCACGCACTCTTCAGACCAATAACCAAAGCAACTTTAGCTGCCAGGCATGACAATGTTGCTGAAGTAATGCGGGAAGCAATCTCAATTGCGCTGGCTGAGCCGCAAGGTCCGGTCCACATTGATTTACCAGAAGATGTTTCACTCGCAGAAGCTAAAGGAGTTGCCCCTGCAGGAGTTAATCCAGCAACACGACTTCCTAATGCTCAAGAAGAAGCATTGGCTAATGCTTCCAAAATTATATCGAAAGCAAAACGTCCGATTGCTGTCATCGGAAGTTCTGCAATGCGTATGCAAAGCCCCGAGAAACTACAGGCATTCTTGGAAAAGCATCGTATACCCTTCGCAACAACTACAATGGCGAAAGGTTTGGTGGATGATGACCACCCACTAGCCATTGGCTGCATTGAGCGAGGGCGTCGACAAGTTCAGAGATCATTTATTCGTTCTTGCGATCTCATACTTGGCCTTGGATATGATACAATCGAGGTTGAATATGAAGCCTGGTCGTCAGACGTACCCGTTCTGTCCCTTGATATAGAACCACCTGACGTTGCCGAAAGCGTCAATCTCCAGGGGGCGGTCTCTGGTGATCTTGACAATATGCTTGAGCGCTTGGCGGGTATTACCACAATTCCAAATTCATGGAATGAGACAGAAATTAAAGAGCACAGAGAAAACTTTCAGGAGAGCCTTCGCCCTAATACATCAACTTTCACCCCATGGCAGGCAATCGATGTTGTGCGTGAAGTGACTCCTAAAGAGGGCATATTATCATTTGATGTTGGCGCCCATACACACCAAATCGCCAGCCAATGGTCCGCCCATGCCCCTCGAAAATTTCTTATAACAAATGGTTGGTCGTCAATGGGGTTTGGGCTCCCGGGTGCCATAGCTGCAAAAATTTCAAACCCAGATAAACCTGTCGTATGCATGCTAGGTGATGGGTGTTTCCAGATGACAGCTGGTGAACTTGCTACCCTGCGTCGGATGAAGCTAGCTGTTCCAGTTGTAGTTCTGGATGACCGCTGGCTAAGCCTCATACAGATTAAGCAACACAAGAGACAGTATGAACAGTATGGCTCTAACGTTGAACCAGAGCCATATCGAGAACCTCCGAGCCACTATTTCAACGTTCCTACAGTAGGTGTTCGTAGCCCAGATGACCTCCGAAAGGCTTTAGAAGCGGCTTTTAAAGCAGATGGTCCAACAGTCATTGAAGCTGTGGTAGATGGCTCACATTATTTTGAAACGGTGTTCGATTAATGGCTAATTGGATTGCATTAGCTGGCACGCAAGAACTTCCCATTGCTGAGGAGCTTGCTGTCGCAGCGCTGGAGGGAATCGCAAATACTCGAACGGTTCCTCTGCCATACAAGAAACTTACTCCAGAAGAAGAAGCTCATTGGGCAAAGGAGCTTGCAGGGGCATCTGGCATCCTGCTTAGGTCGGGCTATCTGCCGGACTCGCTATTAGCTCTCTTACCCGACCTGAAAGTTGTTGCAGTTCATGGCGCTGGGGTAGATCCAGTGGATGTAGAAGCTTGCACCAAGCGCGGAATTAAAGTCACCAATGCACCAGGTGCAAATGCTAACGCCGTTGCAGAATTAGTCCTTGGATTAATGCTATCTTTGTTACGCGGTATACCCCAAGCTTCACAGTCGGCAATGTCAGAGAAGGCGTGGGATACGGCAAGGGTAACAGGAGGAGAGCTAAAGAACAGAACTCTTGGGCTCGTGGGCTTTGGTCAGATTGGCAAACGCGTAGCCAAGATTGCACAGGCTTTTGGAATGGACGTGGCAGCCAGCGATCCAGCTGTAACTGAAGACGTTATGAATGCCGAAGGCGTGACTTCTATGCCGCTAGAAACATTATTGAATAAAAGTCACATTATTTCCCTTCATGCGCCAGCAATTCCTGCAACAAAACAAATGATTAATGCAGATGCCTTGCGGCAAATGCGAAAAGACGCACTGCTGATTAACTGTGCTCGAGGGGCATTAGTTGATGAAGCAGCCTTAGCTGATGCTCTTTGTAAAGGTAAAATCGCAGGTGCAGCGCTAGATGTTCTTGATGGCGAGCCGCCTGACCCCAATAGTCCGCTTTATCAAGCTCCCAATCTTCTCATCACCCCCCACATGGCAGGCTCCACGCTAGAGTGTCTAAACACAATTGCAGCTACATGTGGAGCAGACATCGCTTCTGTACTCATGGGCCAGATGCCTAAACACCCAGTTAACTAAAAATTAAACCAATCTAAAACTTCTGATTGGAAAAACGGCTACATATCAGAATGATGCACATGGACACAGCGTGAGAGACTTACTGAGCGACCACTAGGTTTTGAACCAAAAAGTTCAGCCTATCACCGACCTGTTTCAGCGCCTCCAAACAGGACAATTTGATCCTCAGGTTTCCAGGCAGGGTATTTTGTCATTACAGATTGGAAGAGTTTGCTATCGAGTTGAGTATTAAACCAGGCCTGCAGTAGTGGATATGGTGCTCCATCGAACCAGGCTTTGTCGACGAAAGCAAATTGCCGAACGAATGGAAATGCTGCGATATCTGGTAAGGTTATTCGAGGACCGAACAGTCCTGCTCCGTCATTCGCTGCCAACTTCTCTTCTAAAAGGGACAGGAATAACGCGCCTTCATCACGATAGTCACTTTGCGAACGTTCTGGATGGTTCACAAAATATTTGTAACGATCCAGCGATCTCTTGAAACCCCCATCCAGTTCGCTGATAAAATCAGCTGCCGCATTAGTGGTCTCCAGCCAATCATCTGGATCATTGATGGCCAGCGCCCACAACATTACGTCAATGCTTTCTTCCAGTACCGAGCCATCCGGCAAATGCAAAACGGGCACCGTCCCTTTGGGTGAGATCCCTAGCATAACTGGGGGCTTGTCCCGAAGCACAACTTCACGCAGTTCGCAGGTAACGCCAGATTGCATGATGGCCAGTCTAGCCCGCATGGCATAAGGGCAGCGCCTAAACGAATATAAGACAGGATAGGATTGCATAATCTATCAGTCGTCTTCGTCTTTGCGCGTCTCTGCCAATTCCATCTGTTTTTGGCGTTCCTTTAGTCCAGCAACTTTCGCGGCACTGTGCTTTCCATAACAATGGGGACAGGACACACCAAGTTGATAATGCGGCGAGGCTATTTCAGCCTCTGACAAAGGCATGCGGCAACCGAAACATGATATATACTTACCTGGGTCCAGGTTTTCGTCCACAGAAACGCGTTCATCGAAAACAAAGCATTCACCACTCCAGAGGCTTTCATCCTTATCGACAGTCTCCAGGTATTTCAGGATACCACCATCCAAGTGGTATACCTCCTCAAAGCCCTGTTTCAGCAGGTAGTTAGTGGCTTTTTCGCAGCGAATACCGCCAGTACAGAACATCGCAATTTTGCGGTGTTTCTGTGGGTCAAGCTGTGTGTCAACGAATTGAGGAAACTCCCGGAAAGACTTAGTATTTGGGGATATCGCATTTTTAAATGTGCCAATTGCGCACTCAAAATCGTTTCTCGTATCGATCGTGAGTACTTCCGGATCCGTTATAAGGTTATTCCAACGCTTGGCATCAACTCGTTCCCCGCAGAACTTATTAGGGTCTGTATCAGGTACCCCCATAGTTACAATTTCTCGCTTTAGTCGAACCTTCATGCGCCGGAAAGGCGGCGACGCCGCATAAGATTCTTTATGCTGCATCGTCTCGAAACGGGGATCTGCTTTCAAAAACTCCAACAAGGCATCCATGCCCGTTCGGGGACCGGCCACCGTGCCATTAAGACCCTCATGCGCTAAAAGGATTGTTCCTTTTATCTGGTTTTGGACGCAGACATGTAACAATCTTGGCTTTAGTGCTTCGATATCATCCAGGGTAACAAAGTGGTACATTGCAACCACAACGGTTGTCTTTTCGGATGGGCTGCTCATTGCTCACAGTCCTCTATTCTGCATAGTCCCGAGCAAAAACTAGGCGATGTGCTTTTGAGGCAGATGCCTGAAACACGTAGCCATCGGTATTAAAATCTTTCAGGTCATCAACCATCTCAGCACGATTTTTGACTACGAAGCGAGCCATTGCTCCGCGAGCTTTCTTAGCGTGAAAGCTCACAACCTTTTCTACCCCACCCTTACGTTCCAAGAAAACAGGCTCAACGATGGTAAGATTCAGTGTTTCTTGGTCAACTGATCCGAAATATTCTTGGCTGGCACAGTTTAACAGCAGGTTTGTACCTTCAGCCTCAGCCTCCGAATTCAGGGCTTGGGCGAGTTTCTTGCCCCAAAATTCGTATAGGTTCGACCCGCGAGAGGTTTGCAGGCGGCTTCCCATTTCAAGTCTGTAGGGCTGAATTCGATCCATGGGCCGCAGTAATCCGTAGAGGCCAGATAAGATACGTAAGCGTCGCTGCGCGAAAGCCATTTCAGATTCATTTAGTGTTTTGGCTTGGAGACCTTGATAGGTGTCCCCTCCGAAAGCTAGGACCGCCGGTTTCACAAGATCTGCAGACGGAGCCGCCGAAAACGCCTTGAACCTCTCAAAATTTAGCTTTGCAAGTGGTTCGCTAATACTCATGAGCTTTTGGAGATCGGACGTCGATAGCTTGCGCGCGGTCTTTGCCAAAACCAGCGCTTCTTTCTGAAACACCGGATCCGTTGCCGACGACATTTCAACCGGCGTGAAATCTAAGCGTTTAGCAGGAGATATTACTGTCAGCATGGATGGTCCTTGCGTCATGTTCTCATTTGAAACTGTTATACCGCAACTAGTGCTGCAAACCACTCCTCGATGGTCACAGTATTGCACTAGCGAGCAACATTTTTGAAAAAGAGTTAAAGTCAAACACTGTATGAGTTTGAAAAGGAGCACCAAGAAACCAGCAGATCTAAATCTTTTAGACACTACTTTATCATGTACAGCAGTGACCTCCGTCACCCCCCGCGCTCCAGCAATGAACCCACATGGCCTTTGCTCCCAACCCTGTTGAACAAACTTAATCAAAAATTAAAAGTTGACATCTAAGCGTCAGTAATCGAGTAATCTTAAGTGTGGAGATTTGAGCGACCAGCTTGCGGGCCACGTTAAATAAACTGCTAAAGAGGTTGGTGCGATGCCCGGCCCTTTGCGGTCGGGTTTTTTTATCCGTCTCGCCAAAGTTCCAACGGCCTCCCACTGGCTGAAAGGGTTTTTTGGAGTCGTTGAAAATGTTTGGTTATCGTAAATTACCGGAAGATGCGTCACCTCGCACTCAATCCATTCATGCTGGCCAGTTACCGAGCCAATATATGGAAAATGCAGAAGCCATTTATATGACTTCAGGCTTTACTTATGCATCAGCGGAGGAAGCTGAAGCTGCTTTTAAAGGTGAAGTTGAGCGGTATGTTTACTCTCGATATGCAAATCCTACAGTTTCAATGTTTGAAGAACGCCTACGCTTACTTGAGGGCGCAGAGGCCTGTATGGCAACCGGTTCGGGCATGGCTGCGGTATTCGCCGCTCTCGCCTGCCAGATTGGTGCTGGGGAACGTTTGGTAGCAAGTCGCGCTTTGTTCAGCTCGTGTCATGTAATTGCAACTCAAATTTTACCTCGCTTTGGCGTTGAAACAGAATTAGTTGACGGCACGGATCTTAACGCCTGGGAAAAGGCTCTCTCCAAACCAGCCAAGATTGCATTTCTAGAGAGCCCCTCAAACCCAACTCTAGAGATCCTAGACATAGCTAAAGTGGCATCTATGGCTCATGCTGCTGGCGCAAAACTTGTTGTCGATAATGTGTTTGCAACACCCATCATGCAAAAACCATTAGATTTGGGCGCAGATATCGTAACTTATTCGACTACAAAGCATATCGATGGTCAGGGCCGCAGTCTTGGTGGGGCTGTACTCGCTTCTAAGGAATTTGTAACCGAAAAGTTACTACCCTTCCTCCGCCACACAGGTCCAGCGCTAAGCCCATTCAATGCTTGGATAGGGTTAAAGGGTTTAGAAACTCTTGAACTTCGCGTACGAGCAGCTGAGACTAGCGCCGCAAAGGTGGCAGACTTTTTGAGCACCCATCCAGGCGTAGAAAACGTAATTTATCCTGGACGGAAGGACTGCCCAGGTCACGCACTTGCGGCACAGCAAATGCAGGGGTTTGGAACTCTTACGACTTTTAGACTCACCGGCGGCAAAGCTCATTGCTTTGCAACTTTAAATAAACTTCAAACAAT
>VMBT01000181.1_pt1 | contig 42776 bp, 39 predicted proteins | sample 4404301 | NCBI WGS metagenome assembly VMBT01 (sample SAMN12238535, study PRJNA552566) | marine metagenome | isolation source: Coastal seawater | place: USA: coastal Georgia, Sapelo Island | collected 2008-08/2009-08
GCACAAACAAAAAAGCGGAACAAGATGGATTTACCCACTTATTCCGCTTTGGTAGCCCCTAGGGGAATCGAACCCCTCTTTCCAGGATGAAAACCTGGCGTCCTAGCCGATAGACGAAGGGGCCAAGTCACTCGAGAATTGCTTCAAACGAAGCCATCTCCCGAATTGAGGCTGCAAAGAAATATTTTTTAGAAACAATAATCAAAGAAAAAATATTCAAAATTTTACCTTTGCAGGCCTCAAACAACAATCACTTCAACACTAAGGAGAAAATCCAATCATTATGAAAGTAGCAATCAATGGTTTCGGTCGTATCGGAAGGCTGGCGTTCAAATGCCTCCTCGAGAAAGAAGGAGTAGAAGTAGTAGCGATCAATGACCTGACCGACAACAAAACTTTGGCTCACTTGCTGAAGTACGACAGTGTTCATGGCAAATTCAACGGAACGGTAGATTTCGATGATGAGTATCTCACTGTGAATGGTACAAAGATCCACGCTCTAGCAGAGCGCGATCCTAAGCAATTGCCTTGGGGAGACTTAGGAGTGGATATCGTTCTCGAGTCCACCGGTCGTTTCTTACATAAAGATGATGCTTCCATGCACCTGGAAGCAGGTGCCAAAAAGGTGGTGATCTCAGCTCCTGCAAAAGGAGATGTTAAGACTATCGTCCTCGGTGTGAATGATGATGAACTTACCGCTGACGAGACCGTAGTTTCAAACGCAAGTTGCACTACGAATTGTCTGGCGCCAATGGTAAAGGTCCTCGATGATACTTTCGGGATCGAGAATGGATTCATGACTACCATCCACGCATATACTTCAGATCAGAATTTGCAGGATGCTCCTCACAAGGATCTCCGCAGAGCCAGAGCGGCCGCATATTCTATCATTCCTACGAGCACAGGAGCTGCAAAGGCTGTTGGATTGGTGCTTCCTTACCTCGCAGGGAAATTGAATGGTAACGCAATGCGAGTACCTATTCCTGATGGTTCCGTTACAGATTTCACTGTGAACCTGAAGACAGAAACATCAGCGGAGCAAGTAAATGCTGCATTCAAGAAAGCCGCTGCTAACGAGTTGAAAGGTATCCTCGAATATGAAGAAGATCCTATCGTATCTATCGATATCGTAGGCAACTCACATAGTTGCATCTTTGACAGTCTGTCTACGCTCGCTTACGGTAAAACCGTGAAGATCGTAGGATGGTACGACAACGAAGCAGGATACTCAAACCGATTGGCGGACCTCATCGTTCGTATCGGTTCCTAAACAGATATTATCTTTAAAGAGCAAGCCTCCTTCGGGAGGCTTTTTTTGATACCTTCTTTTTGTCTGCTACAAGAAGAAGCAAAAAGATCAGAGAGTGTCCCGATAGCGATCGGGGCACTTCGTTTGGCCTTTCGCGCAGGGCCAGCCCCTCTCTCAGCCGGCCAAACGCCCTGCGCTTCCTCCGTTCGCACCCTCAGGCCACTGCGCAACTCCTGTCCTTAGATTTTGTTGATGGAAGAGTATCACGATCTTGTTGACAGACCTGAAAGCCTACAGATATATGTTTAGGCTTTCAGTGAAACGGTTGGCTCAGTCACGGATTACATCCCGATAACTTTCGGGACCGCGACAGTGAGCGAGGATGTCCGTGAAAGGGAGTAATTTATGCCAAGGCCGATCTGTGACAGGTTCAGACATCGACATATCGAGAAGTTTCGAACAAACACCCGACACCCGATCCCCGAACCCTAATAGCCTCCTACGTGAAATTCACGCGAAATGTTAAACCCGAAATGGATCTGCCCTTTGTCCCAGCGATTGGAGACTTGAGTCATGTATGCTTTTTCGAAGGTTCCTGTTGCGTTGGTAAGGTGTAGTTGAAATGTGTGCCAGCCCGTGCTGATATCGATCCCAAGACTCAGTGGATGTGTAAAATCATCAGAGATCTGGTTCGGAGCAATATAGAAGTACTCCAGGTTCAGGGTGACACTAGGCAATATCTTCTGTCGAATTCCAATACCCATGGCTATGACGTCATTGCTGTATTTCGTGCTATCGATCAGATTCCGATGCACAAGAGATGGCATAAGTTGCAGGGAAAACTTTTCACTGAATTTCCTTGCCACCATCAGCTGGTGAGAATAATTCAAACGACTGGTAAAATAGTTTTTACGGTCCGGATCAGTCCATTTAAGCGTGTTGACGGACATTCCACTCGCAAGGGAGATACTCAATGGCCTCTTTTTATCATTGTCGTGCTGGGTCATGAAGCGATATTTCACAAACCCATCGAGCGTCTTTTCGAATGTCGAACGACCAATACCAACCATGAGGTTGTCCGTGATGCCATAGTCGAATCCTAGTCTCATCATGGCCTGGTCTAAACCGAAGAATTCATACGCCCCTCCCGAAATTTCTCCGAATCGGTGATTTATCCTGAAATCCAGAGTCTGCTTTTCAAGGCTCTCTGTGGTGTGGCTATTCACTATGCGAGTAGTGTAGAATGTGTTTTTTACGGGTTTTGGTTCGTCGTCCTCCGCGTTGAAATCGAATTGAGCCAAAGCCAAATTTGGAACTAATGCCAATACGAGAATTAGTGTTAGTGTGTAATGTTTCATAGGATTAGTTCTTAGGGGCACCGCGTCTTATCCAAACTTCGATTTGTTCAATTGCGCAATCTGAAATTCTCGTGCTAGGCGGTGGAGGCATAGGACTGGCTACTCCATCTCGTTTGACTGCAGATAAGAGCCGGCCATCATCAACAACGGCACGAATTCCTTCATAGGTGTCAAGAATGACCCCACCACTTTCAACCCCCGTATTGTGACAGTTCTGACAATAACTGAACACTATCCCTCTGACCGTGCCCATGTAGGTGACATCAAGAGAGTCACATTTGGGGTCATATAACTCCTCTTCAACGTCATAGTAACATGAGGAGTAAGTGATGGTTAACATAAACAGCGACATCACAACCCAACTTGCAGGTAACCGAAAGGCTTGATAATTCTTCCTAGTCATTCTTCGCTCCATTATCTACCCAAATTCGTACTTTGGCCAGGCTACAGCTGTCCAACTGTCCACCCTGTGGCATTGGTTTATAGCCCGGCTTGTGAAAGATGGTGCCAATGAGCGCACCACTATTTGCCAAAACCTTAATATCCTGGTAGTTCCGGACGTATACTCCACCTCCCGGAAACTGTCCTTGATGGCATCCCTGACAAGTAGCCAATATGATTGGCCCTACCTCATTACTAAAGCGAACGTCCGAGGTGTCACACTTGTTCTCGCAAGCGTTGTTCAAGGCTCCTTGATTGATCCAAACCTTGATCGCATTGATCTCCTCTGGGGTGAGAGGAGACGCAGGTGGAGGCGGCATTAATTTTTTCGGATCCGTTTCCGTAACGACTTCAATGATCTCATTGTCATCCGGTTTGAATGGCTTGATCTTACCGTGTTCCATGATCTGGTCGTAGTCATATAAGAAGACATCCTCTTCGTTTGTGGCCCCTTGGCTATGGCACAGAGAACCACCGCATTTACTGACGAAGATCGGCAGTATGTCGTTCACAAAATATACGGTATCGAAACTGCACGTGTCAGACTTTACAATAGGTGTGATCACTGTGTCCGTGGTATCCGTGTTGCCCGGTTCGGGCAAGTCATCGCGTTCGTGTTTACATCGCTGCAAGAATGACAGCAGGATCACTACGATCGCCGTTAATCTGATCCATTGAGTTCTATATTTCATAATCTTGTCTGTGGTAAAGTTAAAGTCCCTGTTATTCTCTTCTGACTGCTAATCCTTTTATTGACATCCATATAACATTGCTACTGAGGCCATCCAGGGAATTCAGTGATCCATTCATGATGCTTGAAGCGGTGCCATTCTTCCTTTGCCATATCCACTTCACGGTCGATCATTGGGACGCTCGGACCACAGTTCAATTGCACATATGCAACCACATTAACGGAAATATCATTCCCGTAAAGTGATTTCAGGTACTGTACATATTGCCAGATCATATCCGGGTGGGTACTCATGGTATAGTACTGTTTGTGAGTGATATGATCGCGAGTATTGTGGTTGATGAAACTCCCGTCTTTGTCTTTTACGATAAAACTTGCGTTGCCGGTTTTCGATCGCAACATCATCCTCCAGCTTAAGCGGTGGCCCTCTTCGGTCCAGAACACATTTCCCTTGTACAAATGGTGGCGAAGTGGAAGTAATACCTGAATGGCCACAAATAAACCAATGAGCCAGGAGGTTAGTCGCTGGTTCACAGGTTTACCTACACTTACCAGATCCGGTGCCTGTTTTTGCTTGAAAAATCTGTTCCTGATCTGTTCGGGAGGGAAAAACAAGACGATGGAAACGATCATCATGTACGGAAATGTCCCGATTTCGAAAGTGATGGAATTGATCAAGTGAAAGATCAAGCTGAGCCCTATTGCGAACCATCTGGTGCGACGCCAGAGCAGCATTGGGATGACCAGAAAGTCAAAGAATTTCCCTCCCCAGGCAAACAACAACGGAGCATACTCCCAACCATAGAATGCACCTATGATGGGCCGTTCAGATTTCGCACCAAACCAAATATCAAGTGGGACCCCACGATACCAATCAGGGTATAGCTTTGCAATGGCTGCATGCGTGTATACGATCAAGTATAGTCCGATGAACAGATAAGCGTGCCACCATCTGCAGTACAGCGATTCTTTTACTCTCCCCGCGTTGACATCCGCCGAGCGGTATCTGTGTGCCGGTATAAAGAAGAACAATCCGATCAGGATCCAGTACAGATAGTGATGGTTGTTATAGCTGCATTTGTGCATCAAGTACACGTATCCCCAGCCGATGAATAACAAGGCAGTGGCTAAGCGGTATCGGTATCCGAATGCTATGCACAAAGCCAGGATGCTGAGTCCGAGAAATACAGCATACATGCCATATCCGGGCAGCGGCTGCATCCATTCGAATCCGATGAAAGTAAATGTGAATTTTGGTTCGACGTACACTTGATCCACCCATCCGATGACCACGGCTCCCGCCAGTTCAAAGAACATGACCAATCCGAACAGCATCCTGAATAGAACTAGACCGCTGTTGTCAATGGGTTTGAAGAGGAACTTCACGTCTACAAATATGTGTTGCTTTCGAAGTTAAATGAGTAACATTGTCTCATGTTCACCGCTGATATCGCTCAACATTTTGGTCGGTCTAAATGGCTCAAGGTTGCATGCATAGTCTTCTTGACGTGTTCATGGTCGGGAGCAAGATCTCAGAGAACATACGATCGTGATGCACTACTGCGGGCCGTGGATAAAGGCAATTGGAATACAACCACTGCGCAGTTGGAGAATTTCTTCTCCGATCAAGGTGTTTCCATTAACGACTCATTGTCGTGGAATGCGCAGTCTGTGGATTCTATTTACAATTACTACGAAAATCTCGCGATCGTAGTGAGTCGCTTCCCGGACAAGAATGAAGTTTGGCGTTATTGGGAAAATTGGAGTAACGGTCTGACCAAAGGATCCTGGCAGCCAAAGCGCCATTTTAAATTGAAAAGCAGAGCCAGAAAGATGGCCAACTACCATACTATGACGATGTTATGCCATGAACTGGGTCATCATTTAGCGGAGCGATATGAGGTCGAGCGATCCGAACTCAATTGCAAGGAGTATCAGGCCGATCTGGCTTGTGTGCTCTTGGAAATGTCTCTGAGCCGGAGTAAGAAAGGATCTCGTCGGATCCGACGATACCAGGATCTGCTTGTCAGCTTGAATAGTGAGATCCCCGATCATTATACCAATACAACGGTCGACTTGAAAGCAAACTGCGAAGCGTTGGATGTTGAATTTCCATCCACTCCCGAACTCATGTCGCTGTATGCTTCTGCTTTTTGTGAAAGACGCCGACTCTTGCACGCGAATCCAGGGTATGGGTCGCCTGCCGATCTGGTAAATGATCTGTACTTAAAAGAGCAAAATGAACTTCTGAAGAAATTTCCACCCGTCCTGTCGTATAATAATGAGTTGCTTCATGAACAGTTGCATTTGCACGAGATCGATTTCACTTCTCGTTTTCGTCGTGGCATCAAGGAAATGGAGATCTGGGGCACGCCCATGATCTATCGGTTGAATGGCTTCTTCCTAGATAGCTCGTGTTCACCCAGATTTTGCAACATGGTCTTTCCTGAAGCTGTGCCCAAAGGTGCTATGATCGAAGTGAAAGTGCGTGACTGGGATGGAGTACTCACCGACCGACGTCAATACTACGCTGAAGAAGATCTCAATATCAGTGACATACGCACAAGCTCGATGATCACTTATGGCGATTGGGGGATGGCATTGCTACAGGTGGAAACCGGAAGTGATGGAGAGGAGTTGATCCTCTATACGGACTCCGACGGGCTTGAAATGGAACGGAAAGTGGTACCCATCGACGTGTCCGAAGCCGACTTCAGGTTGATCGGTCAGAAGAGCGGATATGTCCAAGTGGCAGAGCGGATCCTGAATTCTGAAGGGTTTGTACAGATCATGACTTTCGAGATCAACCTTCGCGACCCCAAACGCTCACCTTTGTCGATGAAAGTAATACTTGACGTTGACATTGAAATGAACAGAAGCGATTGGCAGATATGTCGTGCAGGGGAGACTTATGTGCTAAGTCTGGGAGGGAACCTGTTTGAAGTTCCGGGGGAAGATCCAAAGAAGATGATGTATATGACAGGTACCGGTTTGATGGGCAATAAAGATTCCAAGCGTCATCCAGGTTTGTCGGAGTTCTATGTTCCACAGGCTGAAGGCTATGACAAGGTGCATTTGTATATGGTAGACCGCCGTAGAGGTTCAAGTATTATGGACGACCGAGTATTCTACCGAAGATTCTTTACCCGCTAAGTCATGCATTTGACGACGATCAGGTAGTAAATTTGAGACATATGAATTTCAAAACAGGTTTGTCGATCGCAATTATGTTCAGCTTCTTTTCTTGTTCAAAGGCCCCGTTAGATACAGTTCCAAATGTTGATATTGAGAAATACAGTGGTACGTGGTATGAGATCGCACGCTTACCGAACAGCTTCGAAAAAGGCTTGAAATGCGTGACCGCAACATACAGCTTGAAAGAGAACGGCAAGATCAAAGTCGAAAATCGAGGAGTAAAAGCAGATGGAAAGGTAAGCGATATTGAAGGGACTGCCTGGCAATCCGACGGTGAGTATCCCGGAAGATTGAAGGTCCGATTTTTCTGGCCATTCAGCGGTGACTACTACATCATGAAATTGGCTGACGACTACAGCTATTCTCTAGTTGGGTCACCTTCACGGAAATTCTTGTGGATTCTTTCCAGAAGCAAATCCATCAGTGACGAGACCAAGAGTGAATTGCTACAATACGCAAAGGACACGGGGTTTGCGGTTGAGAACATGGAAATGATCCTTCACGACTGTCAATGATCCAATTCCGTTCGTGACAAGAACTTTTGTGACGTGTTGACGTTACTCACTGCGAAACATGTCAAGCGCAATCGTTATAGGAGCCGGGATCGGTGGAATTGCATCAGCCATCCGACTTGCGAACAAAGGCTATGACGTGGATGTATTTGAAGCAAATACATCGCCGGGTGGTAAATTGAATGAGATCCGATTGGGATCCTATCGCTTCGATGCGGGTCCATCCCTTTTTACCATGCCCGAGTTAGTTGATGAGCTGTTTCGGCTAGCTGGCAAAGACCCGAAGCAGTACTTCCGATATGAACGGGTTTCTGAGATCTGCAGGTATTTCTACGAAGATGAGACCGAGATCACGGCACATGCGGACCCTTTGGATTTTGCCAGAGAAGTAGAGGATAAACTGGGGGTTCCTGCCAAAAAGGTGCTGAAGCACCTGGGCAAAAGTGATTACATTTACCGGAGCACAGCACACTTATTCCTGGAGCGGTCATTGCATAGACTTTCTTCTTATTTACGATTCGAGACCTTGAGGTCGTTCTTGAAGTTGCCTTTTCTTTGGATCGATCGTTCTATGCATGAAGCAAATGAAAAGGCATTGAAGGATGCAAGGCTGGTGCAGCTGTTCGATCGGTATGCCACCTACAACGGATCAGATCCTTATCAAGCTCCAGGGACCTTGCATATCATCCCGCATCTGGAATTCAACAAGGGGGCATTTTTCCCTGATGGGGGAATGTATTCTATCACCCGTTCTCTTTATCAACTGGCTGAGGATCTCGGTGTTCGTTTTCATTTCAATACACCGGTCAAACGGATCGCAGTAAGAGGACGGAAAGCCTCCGGGGTATTGGCTGATAAAGAATACCATGCTCACAAAATTGTGTGCAATATGGACGTAGGGTTTGCCTATCGCAAGTTGCTTCCGGATCAAAAACATCCTTCGCGGATCCTTGAGCAAGAGCGATCCAGCTCCGCACTTATTTTTTACTGGGGTATTGCGAAGAGTTTTCCCAAGTTGCTGCTGCACAACATTTTCTTCTCCGCTGACTACCAGGAAGAGTTCAAGGATATTTTTAAGAACAAGAAATTTTCACTTGACCCCACTGTCTATGTTCACATCAGTTCGAAAATGAACCAGGATGACGCACCGAAAGGTAAGGAGAACTGGTTTGTGATGATCAATGTATCAAGCGATCAAGGTCAGGACTGGGATACACTGATCCCCAAAGCTCGAGCAGCTATTCTCAAGAAACTCAGCAGAATGTTGAAGGAAGATATTGAGCCCCTGATTGAAGAGGAGGATATTCTTGAGCCTCGAACGATCGAGAGCAGAACCAGTTCATACAAGGGTGCTTTATATGGAACAGCATCCAACAAAAAGATGGCTGCCTTCTTCCGACACCCCAATTTTTCGTCGGAGATCGACAATCTCTATTTTACGGGTGGAAGTGTTCATCCGGGTGGAGGGATCCCTCTGGCATTGTCTTCCGCTAAAATTGTGGATTCGCTAATTTTACATGAAAAATGAGGAACCAGCAACGAAAGCATATTGCCCTTATCCTGCTTCTGATCTTCTATGCGGTCGGAATTGTTGGGATCGCAATGGAGGATCATCGTGAAATATTCGTGTCACTGAGTGCTTTCAATTTGCTCCTGACGTTGTTCTTATATGCCTGGGGCTCACAACAGAATCTGCTCACATGGTTGTATCCATTTGCAAGTACTTTCACATTTGGACTTATCGTAGAGATGGTCGGTGTGGAGACTGGAATGTTGTTCGGGAAATATCACTACGGAGAGGGATTAGGGCCCAAAGTGCTCGAAGTACCTTGGATCATTGGGGTGAATTGGTTTCTACTCACGGCATCGTGTTTGGGCGTATTGGCTCCATATATACGGAACAAGTGGGGCCTAATGGTACTCGCGGCACTATCCACTGTTCTGTTGGACTATGTGATCGAACCTGTAGCAATTAACCTTGACTTTTGGTCTTGGGATTACGTTGACGTACCATTCAGAAACTATGTCATGTGGTTCATCTCCGCGTTCCTTATTCAATGGTTTTATAAGGTATTGGATTTCAGACCAGACCAGAAAATGAGCTTAGGGGTTCTCCTTTCGCAGTTGCTCTTCTTCGGCATATTGCACCTTGCTTTGTAGGATGGAGTGGCTGGAGTCAGAATATCTCTACTTGGGGCTCATGCTCTTCAGTATGGCATACCCAATTGCACAGAGCTTCGAGCGAAGATTGCGGTATTATCAAAATTGGAAGGGTCTGTTCTTAGGGATCCTGGCAATGATGCTGATCTTCATTCCCTGGGACATCTATTTTACAGCGAAGGGTGTGTGGTGGTTCAATGATCTCTACATCACCGGCTTTAAAATCTGGAATTTACCCATTGAAGAATGGGCATTCTTTGTCGTCGTTCCATTTGCTTGTGTTTTCTTATATGAGGTACTGAATCATTTCGTAAAAGCGGATGTCCTCAAACCAATTGCGCAGCCAACCTTCTTGATCTTAGCAGCAGTTTTATTGGTTGTGGGAGCTTTGAATTTCACGAGGAATTACACGGCGATCACATTCATCATAACTTCGATCAGTCTTGTGATCCTAGGGTTGAAAAAACCAAAATGGATTGGTCGCTTCTTCCTGACCTATGTGATTTGTTGGCTTCCATTTCTGCTGATCAATGGTGCCCTCACAGGCAACTTCACTTCTGAGGCAGTAGTCAACTATGATCCCGAGCACAATCTTGGATTGCGTGTGCTGACCATTCCAATTGAGGACAGCGTCTATAACTTATTCATGCTCCTGATCGTGATTTCGATCTACGAAAACCAGAGAAAGCATTCTGTTTAATAAATCATATAAAAAGTTAAACAAAGTGTAATCGTGACTTGTTAACAGGGTATGAAAAATTATCTCATCATTGGTGCTTCTTCGGGTATCGGCAAAGCATTGGCTCAGCAGTTAGCTGATCAGGGCTATAATGTTTATGGGACCTTCAATGAGAACAGCACAGACATCTCCGGAGTCAGCTTCCACCGATTGAATGTTGAGGATGATGAGATCGATCTTGGTTTCTTGCCTGATGAGCTGGATGGATTAGCATATTGCCCAGGCACGATCAACCTCAAACCATTTCATCGGATCAAGCCTGATACTTTCCGATCGGATTACGAATTGCAGGTGATCGGGGCGGTCAAAGTGATACAATCAGCGCTTCCGCGTTTGAAGAAAAGAGATGTGTCGTCCATAGTCATGTTCTCCACTATTGCAGTGCAAAATGGATTTCCATTCCACAGTCTGGTAGCGAGTTCCAAAGGAGCCCTTGAGGGATTGACAAAGAGTCTGGCTGCAGAATATGCACCTCGGATCCGAGTAAATTGTATCGCACCTTCTCTAACGCACACTCCTCTCGCGGCGAGGTTGTTGAGCTCTGAGGAAAAGGCAGAAGCTCAGGCAAGCAGACACCCTTTGAAGAAGATCGGTTCCTCGGATGATATAGCGGCAATGGCGCGTTTTCTCCTGACCGATCAAAGCTCTTGGATCAGTGGTCAGGTCATGCATGTCGATGGAGGTTTGTCAACGTTAAAAGTGTAGAACAGATGGGAATTTTCAGAAAAAGAACAAAACAGGAAAAGCTGGAGCGCAAGCATTCTAAATTGTTGGAGGAGGCTTACAAATTGTCAAGGACGGATCGCACAGCCGGAGACCAAAAGTATGCGGAAGCCGAAGCCATCCTCAAGGAGATCGAATCATTAAATGAGAATTGATATGGGATTCTATCAACTTAAGACCAGGCAGAACATACCCGCGACCAAAGACGAGGTTTGGGATTTCATTTCTTCTCCAAAGAATCTGCGAGAGATCACGCCCGATGAACTCGATTTTGAGATCACATCCAAAGACCTTCCGGGAAAGATGTACACCGGTATGATCATCACCTACAAGGTGCGTCCCGTTCTAGGTATCAAGATGACATGGGTCACTGAGATCACCCATGTAGAAGATGGCCAATTCTTCATAGACGAGCAGCGGATCGGACCATATTCCATCTGGCATCATCAACACCATATCAAGGAGATCGAGGGTGGAATTGAAATGACAGATATAGTGAGTTACAAACCGCCATTCGGTATCCTTGGTCGGATCGCAAATTCACTTATTATCAAAGGTCAATTGAAAAAAATATTCAGCTATAGGGAAGCCGCCATCGTGAAGAGGTTTGGAGCATGGTGACCTTTCCAACGAGCTATTCCAGGATACTCGACAAAATCGAAGCCATCTCACCTGAGGAATACGGCCGGACCAGAAACTACATCGACGGGTCTGTGACTCGCTTGTCACCTTACATCTCGAGAGGAGTTATCTCCACAAAGATGGTGATGGAGGAAGTGATGAAGCGTCAACTTCCGTGGAAACGTGTTGAGAAATTCATACAGGAGTTGGCTTGGAGAGATTATTGGCAACAAGTGTGGAAAGCCAAGGGTTCTGCTATCGATCGAGACCTCAAGAATCCTCAACAAGGCGTTGATAATCAATTGATTCCGTCAGCCGTAGTGAACGCTCATACAGACATTGATGTCATGGACGTCGCCATTGAGCAATTGTATGACACGGGTTACATGCACAATCACATGCGCATGTATGTGGCGGCAGTAGCATGTAATTTTGGCAAGAGCCATTGGAGAATGCCAGCAAGGTGGATGTACTATCATCTGCTGGATGGCGATTGGGCAAGTAACGCTTTGAGCTGGCAATGGGTAGTAGGTGCGAATTCGAATAAAAAGTACTTCGCGAACCAAGCCAATATCAACCGGTACTTTAGATCTCAACAGCGCGGTACGTTTCTGGATCAGAACTATGAACAATTATCGAACTTGGACAAACCGGAGTTTCTGACCGAGCTTACTTCTCCGGAGTTGGTTACCGTGCTTCCAAAATCTGATCGGTTTGAATTGGAGGCGGATGAGCCTCTCATGATCTATACGTATTACAACATGGATCCAAAGTGGGAGGTAGGGGAAAGTGCACAGAGAGTGTTGCATCTAGATCCCGAAGTATTTAGTCGATACCCGGTGTCGGATGCCGGCATCCGATTCATTCTGGATCTGGGAGAGAATATTCCGGATGTGCATTTGTTCACAGGGACATTTGAAGAACTCATGGATTTGTATGGTGGTACTGATGTTCATTTCAAAGAACACCCCCTGAATGGTCATTACAGAGGGGTGGAACATGCACGAGACTGGATGTTCGATGTAGAGGGATATTTCCCTTCGTTTTTCGCCTTTTGGAAAAGGTGCATGAAGCAAATGAAGGTCTATTCATGACGAAGCAACATTTGCCCAAAAAAATCTGTGCCACCTGTGGCAGACCCTTCACATGGCGACGCAAATGGAAGTTGAACTGGGAAGAGGTAAGGTATTGCAGTAACAGGTGCAGACGCAGTAAAACAGTTCAGAACCACAATGCATGAAGATAGCGGCAGTCATTTTTCCTCACCAGCTGTACAAAGAACATGAGCTCTATCAGAATTGTGATGAGATCTTCCTGGTCGAGGAATCCCTGTTCTTCACTCAGTATTCATTTCACAAACAAAAACTCGTGTTTCATCGATCCTCGATGAAATATCACTTCGACCAATTATCGGAAAGCGGGATAAAGGTCCGTTATATAGAGGTAAGTGACGAGTACAATGATATTCGAGTACTTCTTCGTCAGGAAAGCTCCCGATTCGATCGGTGGTTATTCATCGATCCGACCGATGACTGGTTGGAAAAAAGGATACGTTCGACCCTCAGTGAACTTCGCTGTGAATTCAGCTTTTTGGAAAACCCATCATTCATCAACACGAAAGAAGAATTGGGCCATTTTTTCAGACCCGACAAGAAGAAGTTCTTCCAAACTGCCTTTTACAAAGGAGAAAGGACGAAGCGCGATATTTTGCTCACAGAAACGGGGGATCCGGTAGGAGGAAAGTGGAGTTTTGACCCTGAAAATCGAAAAAGATTTCCGGCTGACAGGACGCCTCCAAGCGTTCATTGGCCATCGAGTGATGAGTATATCACTGAAGCCAGAGCGTATGTTGAAACCAAATTTCCGGACAATCCGGGATCACTTGTCGTTGGACTGAATTATCCATACAATCCGGAGTTGGCAGAGCAGTGGTTCCAGCAATTTCTGGAATTCAGATTTCTTCATTTTGGAACTTACGAAGACGCCTTGCAAAGAGAAGAATTCTTGTTGCACCACAGCCTACTTTCACCTTTGATGAATGCCGGTCTCTTGCATCCACAATATGTGATCGACCGAGCGATCGGATTTGCACAAGAACATAAGATCCCCATCAATGATCTCGAAGGATTCGTTCGCCAGATCTTAGGATGGAGGGAATTTATCAGGGGCATGTACGAAGTGCGAGGAGCTGAACAACGCACCAGAAATTTTTGGGATTTCTCTCATCATATGCCCGAAGCATTCTATGAGGCTGAAACAGGCATCTTTCCCATTGATGATGCGATTCGAAAGGTGCTGCATTCAGGGTATTCCCATCATATAGAACGGTTGATGGTGTTAGGGAATTTCATGCTCTTGTGCGAGATCGACCCCAATGAGGTCTATCGGTGGTTCATGGAACTATACATTGACGCTTACGACTGGGTGATGGTCCCCAATGTGTATGCAATGAGTCAGTTCGCTGATGGGGGGACTATGACCACGAAACCCTACCTGAGTGGGAGTAATTATTTGCGCAAGATGGGGAATTATCCAAAGGGTGAGTGGGAGCAAATTTGGGATGCCCTGTTCTGGAGATTCATGCACAAGCAACGAGCATTTTTCGAGACCAATCCGCGACTGAGAATGCTACTGGGAAATTTGGATAAAATGGAGACGAATAAGCGGAATGCGTTATTAGATAGAGCTGAAGGATACCTCCAAAGGCTCCATAGTTGAGCAAAGCTCTTTTGACTATCTTTGACTACCCATGGAACTCAGAACAGAGATCAACATTGCTGCATCTCCGGAAAGGATTTGGGAAGTCTTGACCACATTTCCGGATTTTCCATCCTGGAATCCTTTCATTACCTCAATAAGTGGCATGGTGAAAGAGGGTGAGAAATTTGAGGTGGTCATACACCAGCCGGATAAAAAGCCTGCGACATTCAAACCAATTTGTCTGGATGCAATTCCGGGTATAAAACTCCGATGGTTAGGCTCTTTGGGAATCCGTGGGATTTTTGATGGAGAACATATTTTTGAGATCGAATATCAGGGTGATGGCGCATGTGTATTCATCCATAGAGAGAATTTTCGAGGGATATTAGTCCCTTTCCTGAAAAAGATGCTGAATGACAACTCCAGGCGAGGTTTCGAAGCGATGAATCAAGCATTAAAAGAAAAATGTGAAACACCATGAAGACATTGACAACATATCTCGCAGCGGCTCTATTGCTCTTTACGATCAGTTCATGCAGTGATGATTCCACGCAACCTCCAAAGAGTTCCGATCTTCAGGCAATCCAACTATATCACGATTCATACACCAGCAACGCATCCAAGGTCTTTCAGGGTGGGTTCGTTCCGGAGGAAGAAGCCGCAGTAAAGCTTGGACCGCTGGATAAGGAGCTGACCATTCGAAATGTGCAATTCCTTTTTGGGGGAGGTGATCCGGAGGACAGGACCGTTACCCTCAAGATCTACGAAGATGACGGGACTGAAGTTCCTGGACAGCTCATTCACACATCAAGCCACTTGATCACTCCGGCTGATAATACATTCCGACAGCTCAACCTGACGTCTTACGGTTTGAAGATCGGAGCCAACAAAATGTTCCGAGTCGCATTGGAGATGAGCAAGGCCGGAATGCCAAGTATCGCTCGTGATGATGATGGATCCATCGAAGCTGGAAAGAACTGGATCCGGTCGTCAGACGGCACCTGGCAAAAAGCAGAAGACCTTGGGCTGACCGGAGACTTCATCATCCGCTCTGAGGTCGTCGTAGAGAAATGATCAGCTCATCCTGATCCGGCGCAGGCCGTTTCATTTACCTTTTTTGATCTGACAGTACCAACCTTTTGGGGAAGTCCGTTCGTCAATTGAACGAGAATTCAAACAATTATTCAGGCAGCCCGGGGTTTTAGTATTACGTCAGATCAGTGTCATATGAAACAAATTCATATTTTCTTAATCCTCCTTTTCAGCATAGGATTCCCTATTGCAAGTTTTGGTCAATTCAAAGAAGCTTATGGCTTACGTAGAATTGAAACTCCTCAGTTCTACCCACGGGAAGCTGATGCAGATCATATCTACGTGCCTATGAATTTTAATAATTCAGATGCACATGAAACACTTCGAGACCTGGATGTAGATAGGATTGAAAGTATAAGCCTGGTATACACACAATACAGATTGTCGGATCGTTTCGATCAGTTGGATCTGAACAGTCGTCGTACGAGAGAACTCATGAAACTCGCACCGGGAATTAAGAACAATAAAGCGATCAGATGGTATTGGGTTGCACAAACCGGTTGTGGAGACCCGGGGTCGTGTCGGGAATTTTTCCATGGGTTTGAGATCAAGCTTAAAAAGGAAGAGGACATACTGGCAAGGCGCATTGAGTCTGAGCTATTATCTTACTACTCCTCCGTAGCTATGGAGAAGGAGGCGTCTGTGGAATTTCTCGATTCCATCGTAGAAATGGAAGGCTCGTCTCTCATCAAAACGTGCGATACGATCTACGAGGAAAAGACAGTGCGAAGAAGTCGTCTCGGAACCATCAGTAATGTCCATAAGAGATCCAAGCAGCGCTTCATGCGCAAACTTCACAAGGCCGATATGGATGATCTGACAGATTTCAGTGTCACGATCGATGGTCGAAATCGGGTAGTGGACCTTGATGTGGCGGATCATATTGATGCCTACAAACTAGAGGCACTGTTGAGGAGAAATTTCCGTTTGCGCAGTAGTCGGTTCAAGAACAAACGTGTTCATACCCGCTTCGATATCCACCTGACCAAAGGCCTTTGGGACTGGCGTTATAATGATATGTTGATCACCGCCACACCATTGGACAATGATCTTATGGAGATCGATTCATTTGAAACCAAAACAGAAGTTCATGAAGTGGTGCATTGTCATTACATGGATACCAGCAAATCATATGGTGGATACTACGCGGATGTATCCGTGATACGGAAGGTCTTTGACCGCAATGCCGACTGGTCGAACTGTCTGGTGGCTACGGATGTGACTGGAAGTATGTCACCATATCTCGGTCAATTCCTGGCCTGGCATCAATTGAACATTAAGAAGAGAGACAAGAATCGTGATTTCGTATTCTTCAATGATGGGGACAATATGAGTGATGCGTTAAAATGGGCCGGTAACGTTGGTGGTACTTACTATGTTCAAACCAATAATTACACCACCCTGAAGGAGAAATTGGATGAAGCCAGAAATGCCGGAGGTGGGGGAGATGCTCCGGAAAATAATATCGAAGCGGTGTTATTTGGTTTGAATAAGAATCCCCGCGTCAGTTCCGTGATCATGGTCGCCGACAACTGGGCAACACCACGAGATCTGGATCTGTTGAACAAGGTTAAAAAACCCATCCGACTGATCCTCTGCGGAACGTCGGGCGGTTTCAATGTAGAATACCTTAATATGATCCGTAAGAATGGTGGCAGCCTGCATACGATCGAGGATGATCTAATGGATCTCGCCAAAATGTCGGAAGGCGAATTCATCACCATCCAAGGCAGGGATTATATCATTCGAGATGGTCAATTTAAAAGGGGCGACACTACTGTATCACCCCTTACATTTGACTAATAGAACTTAAGCTCCCGGTCATTAGGAGCCGGATGGCATGCCGCCGTTGCCTTTTGCCATGGCGGTGCCAAACTTCTTGACAGCGTTGTCGACACTGTTAGGAGTCCATCCGAGTTCGTGGATCTCCACTTTGATATTTCTTGTTTCCGCATTCTGCTTGAAATCTTCAATGATCTCTTTCACATCGACATGCATACTCTTAGTTCGGGAGGCATCGATGATCACATGTGCATTGTTCGGTATTTCCGTCAAGGTGTGCAGGATACCTGCTTTATTGAGAAAGCTCACATCCTCAGCAAGTTTGATCTGGATCGGTTTTCCTTCAGCAACATCCTCTTCGTCGAAGTGGTAAGGTGTCTGGTAGTTTTTCCACAGGATGAAGAAAATAGCAACAGCAAGGCCCAGTCCGATACCGATCAAAAGATCTGTACGCACAATACCTACAACTGTCACGACGAATGGAATGAATTGTTCTTTTCCCTGTTTGAAAACTGCTTTGACAACCTTCGGACTTGCTAGTTTGTAGCCTACCAAAAACAGTATAGCTGCCAAACTTGCCAATGGGATCTGATTCAGGATGGTAGGGATGAGCAGGACAGTTCCTAAAATGAGCACCCCATGGAAGAATGCAGATGCTTTGGTCCGTCCTCCTGATTGAATATTCGCCGAACTACGAACGATCACCTGTGTGATGGGAAGTCCTCCGATCATACCGGATGCGATATTACCCACTCCTTGCGCTACCAATTCTCTGTTGGTCGGTGTGATCCGCTTCTGTGGATCCAGTTTGTCAGTGGCCTCCACGCACAAGAGGGTTTCCAGACTAGCCACCACAGCGATGGTCAGTCCTGTCACCCAGATCGCCTTTTGCCCAATCGCATTGAAGTCGGGAAAGGTGAACAAGCCTTTAAATTCTTCGAAGCTGGTAGCAATGGGGATGTTTACCGTTTGCTCAATAGTCAGCTCGAACATCCCGGAACTTTTGTAATACATATTGAGCAAGACTCCAACCACAACTACGACCAATGGTCCCTGGATGATGTTGGTGAATGAAAGTTTCTTCATGAATTTCTGTTCCCACAGAATGAGAATGGCAAGAGAAACCACGGCGACGATTATTGCAGCCGGATTGATGTAATCCATCATGTTTATAATTTCGGAGAACGTGGTTTGACCATCAGGTTGTGAGTAGGAAAGGTCGCCTTCGTAATCTTTGTCGTACCCTACAGCATGCGGGATCTGTTTAAGTATGATAATGATCCCGATCCCGCTGAGCATTCCCTTGATGACAGAAGAGGGGAAATAGTATCCGATCACTCCGGCTTTGATTGCACCCAAAACGATCTGGATGACTCCTGCCAGGACAACCGTCAGCAGGAAGATCTCGTAAGTCGGAAATTCATTGATAGCAGCAAGTACGATGACAGCCAGTCCGGCTGCCGGTCCACTTACACCTAAAGGTGAACCACTCATAAGTGATACGACGATACCACCTATGATTCCGGCTATGATACCTGAGAACAAAGGTGCTCCGGAAGCAAGGGCGATCCCAAGACAGAGGGGTACTGCTACGAGAAATACGACGATACTCGCGGGCAGGTCGTATTTGATTTTCGAAAAGAATTCTTTCATAATGATGCGTTGATCCGCTTCACAGTGCGGATCAGACTGATGTAAAAAATTAAAATGGAAAGTCTGATTGCCTTGAATTGTGCCTTGAAGGCTCAGGCTTCAGGCGGAGGTGTTACCACATCGTTGATGTGGCCGGAAGTAAAGTTGGAATACAGATGTAATGAAAGCCATTCCGCTTTTGACATAGCATTGAACGCAAACTCGGGTAAACCGAATTCATCATTCTTTTCCTGTTGCTCCGTAGTGTTCTCTTCTTCCGAAGATTCGTCGTTTTGTTCAACGAGCATGGTCTTGTTCGAAGAGTACAATTCACTCACCAGGTTCACGGCCAATGAAGTCATGACGATCAAGGCTATGCAAGCGATGAAAAAGTTCAATGTGTTATGGAATGCTCGTACCATCGACTGGTTACTAAACCCCTTTTCGGGTGATTTAGTTCAAATTTGTTCACTTTTCTCCACTTAATCAATCAAAGCCGTTAATATTGGTTGAAGTGTTTGCGATAAAAATGAAAAATTCACTGCTTTTCCTCATTGGCTTCATCACCCTTATCGGAACTTTTTCCTGCTGTGCACAGAGCGATCCGAACAAATATTACGGAGTACATGATCTCAAGAAGGTAAATCCTAAAACGGTCTACCGATTCAGGATCAATGACTCTACGATCACAGAAGTGCCCAAAGTTTTAAAGAAGTGCACCAACATTCAATACATTGACCTCAGGGGTTGTCGCATAGACAACATTCCATCGTTCTTTTCCAAGTTTACGAAATTGGAGACACTAAGCCTATCCGACAACCATCTTATCGAGATCCCCGATGGAGTATTTCTTATCCCACATTTAAAGGAACTGTTGCTCTATGACAACAGGATCACTTTTCTTCCGGCAACCATGAAGGATCTTCAAGATCTGGAGAGTATCCACATGAGTGGTCCGAAGGTGCGAAATCTGGATATTCTCCGCGACAACCCCAAACTATATTCATTTGGTTTCAATGAAATGGGATTGGATGAATTTCCCGCAGTCATTCTCAATTTTCCCAAGACCAAGCACATCTATCTTTGGGAGAATAATATAACTAGTCTCCCAGAGGAACTAGCTTCTTTCGATAGCCTCGAATACCTGAATGTCTCTGCGAATAAGTTGACCGAGTTACCAACGGAATTAGCGGGTCTCGAAAAACTCAAGTCGCTCCTCTTGGCGGATAATGAGATCTCAGAAGTGGACTCCACCATTGGCTTGCTGGACGGGGTAGAGGTCTTGTATTTGAGCGAGAATCCACTGGACGACATCCCAGACGCAATCGCGGACATGGAGAATCTGGAATACTGCAATGCTCGAAAGACCAATATAACTGAAGAACGCCAGGTTGAGTTGCGCAAAATGGCACCGGATGTATACTTCGAATTCTGAGCGTGAAAGCTTGTATTTAAAATATCAAAATGGCTTAGATTTGCCGTCCCCTTTGGGAATGCCGCAGTGGCGGAACTGGTAGACGCGCACGTTTCAGGGGCGTGTATCTTCGGATGTGGGGGTTCGACTCCCCCCTGCGGCACAGAAAGCGATCATCAATTTGATGGTCGCTTTTTTTATGGATTTTAGGACGTAGTCACTGCTCACTATGTTCGCTCAAGACTACGCCCAGCTTCGGTATCTACAGGGGTAGATAACATCTACCCCGAAATCTAGCGCTCACCACCACCGAAATCAACAAAAAAAAGCCCGCGCTTAATGCGTGGGCTTTTCTTCGATGTAAAAACTGGATATTATTTCGCTTCGTTGTAGCGTCGTGCCACTTCGTCCCAGTTGATCACATTCCAGAATGCACCGATATAATCCGGGCGACGGTTCTGGTAATTCAAATAGTATGCGTGCTCCCAAACATCCAAACCCAGGATAGGAGTGCCTCCACAACCTTCTCCCATGATCGTGTTGTCTTGGTTTGCTGTGGAACAGATCTCCAGCTTGCCGTTTGTGAGGCAAAGCCATGCCCATCCTGAACCAAAGCGAGTAGCAGCGGCTGCGTTGAATTTCTCTTTCATCGCATCAAAGCTTCCAAATGCACCGTCAATTGCTGAAGCTAGATCGCCACTTGGAGCGCCTCCACCGTTTGGTGACATGATAGTCCAGAAAAGAGTGTGATTGTAATGCCCACCTCCGTTGTTTCGAACTGCAGTGTTATCGCTGTGATTCTTCAAAAGGTCCTCCAACGATTTGCCGGCGAGGTCAGTGCCTTCGACCGCGGCGTTCAGTTTCGATACATATCCGTTGTGGTGTTTCGTGTGGTGAATCTCCATGGTACGAGCATCTATGTGTGGTTCCAGTGCATCGTACGCATACGGTAAATTGGGTAATTCAAATGCCATTGTGTGTTCTTTTTAATTAGTTTGACAAAAATAAAGTCTACATATATATCACATTTCAATTGCTAAATTGTTCCTTGAGCATCATATAATTTGTCGATATGCGTATAAACGAAATCATTAAGTCGCGCCGATCCGTCTTCACAAATCAGTTCTCCGGAGAGCCTATTCCAAGAGAGCAGATCGAAGAATTTTTAGACCTTGCGAATTGGGCACCTAATCACTTGCACACTGAGCCATGGAGGTTTCAGGTGTATTCCGGGAATGGCCTGAAGGATCTCATGAGTCATTTAGCCGAGTTATATAAAAAGTACACACCAGAGGAGAAATTCTCCCAAGCTAAGATGGATAAATACGCCAAAAGGGTGGATTGGGTGAGCCATGCGATCGTGATCAATGTGCACTACGATGAGAAGGGGAGGGTGCCCCGCATCGAGGAGAGCAATGCTGTGGCATGTGCCGTTCAAAACCTGTGGCTTGCCATCACCCAAACAAAGGATATCCGAGGATATTGGAGTACCGGTTCTCTTGTGTATACTGATGATCTGGCTTTCTGGCTCCGACTGCAGGATAATGAAAAATGCATGGGGATCTTTTACCTTGGGAAACTAAAGGAAGACGCGATCCAGGCTCATTCAACTCGAAGAGATGTGTCTGAGAAGACCACTTGGATAGACTAACTTTGTGCCATGCTGTTGCTGCGAACCATACTCAGCTTTCTCCGCGATAAGGAGTATCGCGACCTTGTTATCACCACACTAGTAGTTCTGGTTCTTGGCTCGGCCGTATACCACTACACCGAAGGGTGGACCTGGTTGGACAGTCTCTATTTCAGCGTGATCACCCTGACAACTGTCGGATATGGCGACTTTGCTCCTCAGACTCCTTTCGGAAAGATCTTCACAATCATCTATATCGTAGTTGGGATCGGTATCATTCTCAGCTTTATTGATTCGGTCTACAATCACTTCAGCATGAACACGCTGGAAAGACGAAACCAACTTAGAAGACGCTCCAAGAAATGAGAGCTTTGATACAAAGAGTGAGTCGGGCCTCCGTAACCATCCATGATGAAATTTCGGGTGAGATCGGTCGTGGTTTGGTGGTATTCATCGGGATCGAGGAAGGAGATCAATTGGAAGACATACGGTGGATCGTGAAAAAGATCGCGAACATGCGCATCTTCAATGATGAAAATGATATCATGAACCTCAGCGCAAATGACCAACTCTTTGATGTGCTGGCTGTGAGTCAATTCACCTTACACGCCAACAACAAAAAGGGGAATCGACCATCTTATATCCGAGCGGCCAAGCCGGAAGTTTCGGTTCCGATCTATAATGAGTTTCTGAAGGTCCTGCGCCGCGATTTGCATGGAACTGTCGAAACGGGTGAATTCGGAGCTGATATGCAGGTTGAGCTGGTCAATGACGGTCCGGTCACCATCTGGCTCGACTCGAAAGCTAAAAGTTATTGAACCACGGAGACACTGAGTTCACGGAATCTTGCTCCATGACTATGCGTACTGCACAAATGAAATGGTCTTTAGCTCCGTACATTTCATTCACCGGTGACAATGTTCATTGAAGGGGACATTCTAGCAAATCCAAGATGATAGATCCTCTGTGTTCTCAGTGCCTCCTTGGTTTGGAACATTCGGCAAGGACCTGGACGTTAAACCACCAGCGCAATGAGCTAAGAGCTTTTGGCCAACAGCTAAAGGGTAACGACTAGTGGCCAAAACAATAAGTATATTAGTCGGCTCGTAATCAATTCAAAGAATTTGAACCGATCCCGAACCACAACTTCCCGCATGAAATATATCGTCATCGTCCTAACTGTGCTGTGCAGTCTTCAATCCTTTGCTCAGGAAAAGAAATATCCATCCTTGCTTTGGGAGATCACCGGTGAAAATGTGGAGCAGCCTTCCTATTTGTACGGTACCATGCACGTAAGCAAAAAGGTAGCGTTCCATTTAGGCGATAGCTTCTTTCAAGCACTGAGGTCAGTTGATAATGTCGCGCTGGAAAGTGACCCATCCTATTGGCTCGAATACATGTTCGATTCTGCCTACCTGGAACAAAACAGCAGTCTGTACAAGCTTGGACTCTATCATCGGGATTTCTATAGGGAAGCATTCGGCGTACAAGAGGCTGAGCGTGAATTACTGGCCGCGAGTCTGAATTTCAACTCTGGAATGATGAATGGGATCTTATACCGGAATTCCACATACAACGCAGATTTTGAAGAGGACACCTATCTTGATATGTATATCTATCAGGCCGGAAGGAAATGGGGAAAGAACCTGATCGGCTTGGAAGATTTCATGGAGTCGAATCGCCTTGTGCGCAAATCACAGGAGCCTGATCCGGATGAAGACGAGGACGAACTCTACAAGGAATACCGCAAATTGATCCGACAAGGCAAAGATCCTTCTGAGCTATTAGAGGATGCCTACAGGAATGGAGACCTGGACATGGTCGATTCGATACAATTCATCCTCAACCCTTCTAAGAATCACCAGCGCTACATGTTGCACGACCGAAACCGCATCATGGCCGATCGCATGGATTCCATAATCAGCTCAGGGTCTACACTCTTCGCTGGTGTTGGTGCAGCTCATCTAGCGGGAGATAGTGGGATGATAGAGATGCTGAGGGAACATGGCTACAATCTTCGTCCTGTAACGCGCACCATCAATGACATCAGTAGAGAAACCCGAAATACCTTGGAGAAGACGTACGTCAAGCAGGAATTCTCGAAATACAGTTCATCGGATGGTTGGTTCACTGTGAATCTCCCGGGTAAATTCTATGAAATGCCCGAGGCGCGAAATTTCAAGTTGTACTTCTATCCTGATATGGACAATGGCACGACTTATTCCATGATGCGCTTTCGACATTTTGGTGCGATGTTGGGGCAGGATGCAGATTACATACTGGAACGTATCGACAGCATACTGTATGAGAGTATAGCGGGTAAAATACTGGAACAAGAGCGCATTGAGATCAACGGATATCCTGCGTTTGATGTTCGGAACCGAACCAGGAAAGGGAACCATGAGCGTGTTCTCATCATAGCCACACCTCTCGAATTGATGATCTTCAAAGTGAGTGGTACTCTCGAATATCTGAAGGACAACGATTACCTCAACAATGTGTTCTCTTCCTTTAGCATTACCTCTTCTAATTCCGGGACCACGGACGTGGCGGGTCCTTATTTTGGATTCGAGGCGCAAATGCCGGGTGCAACTTTACAAGACAACTCGGAAGAGATATTGCTAACCGGATATAATGAGCGGGAATATCAATCTTACGATGACAAAGGCAATTATTATCGATTGAAACGGTCGTCTTTCCACGATCGGATGTATATCGAGGAGGATACTTTTGAGTTGAGCTATATCGCGTTGAAATTTCAGGAAAAACTGCATTGGGAGGAAACGCATCGAGAATTTACAGCAGAGCCGTATCCTACTTTATACACGACTTGCGTGGATTCAGGAGAGTACATTTTCTCCAAATACCTCATTCGTGGTCCCCATTATTATCAAATGATCAAGCGTAGCAAGGACTCCGTAATGCCTACAGAGTACTTTTCTTCGCTGCGGTTTGTGAAGCCGAATTACATCTTTTCCGCCGAACGAGTGGAGGATACCGCCATGTACTACAGTGCACTCAGTCCTGTAAAATTCGTGGGTTGGAAAGCCATAGATAAACGCAAAAAAGAAGAAGAGGACGCAGATGATAAATACGGCCATGATTATCAGTACAGGAACTACTTCGTAAACGAATCGGACGAGCGCGTGTTCGTGTTGTTCGAGCGTTTTGGAAAGTATTTCTATGCCCCGTCCTACGATTCACTGTGGCGAAAGAAGATGCTGTTCTACACGGAGACCAAAAGCCTCTATCCAAGCAAGACGGAAGTATCTGCCGATTCCACTCAGTTTTATGCAGAGCTGCGAGATACCAACAGCTCGAGGATGGTCGCTGTGAAGATGTATACGACCGGAGATCGTATCGTCAAGTTGAGCGTTAACACTGATACGCTCACGGGATTGAGCGAATTCTCCCGGACCTTTCTCAACTCACTGGAGATGACCGATACGAGCTTGAGTCGGGCATTTAATGAAAGCAAATCGGATATCTGGTTCAACGATCTTTACGGAGAAGACAGTCTGTTGAAGATCTATGCCATTGAATCCGTTGGAGATATCCATTTCGAAAAGGACCAGGCTCCGCGTGCGATCAAAGTGTTCGAATCATTCGAACACGATGAATTTAAATTGGAGCAACGAGCTGACCTTCTAGCCAATTTCGGCACCCTGAAGCATCCTGAAATGCTTCCTTATTTGCGCTCAGTTTATGAGAGAGCAATGGATACCGCCAGCTTCCAGTTAGCCGTTTTACGCGCCCTTAGCAAGCGAGGGGATAAACGCAGTTTCACATTATTGAGGGACCTCTTGTTCTATGAAGTGCCTCTGGTCGATGAAAGCAGTGTCGAACTGCTTATGGCATTGTGGAGTGAGGATCCCGACCAATATGTGGAGTTATTTCCAAAGTTGCTTGAACTGAGCCGTTATGGTGAATACAAGGCTCCGGTATTATCCTTCCTGCAAGATCTGCTGGATTCGGGGGAGATCAACCCCAGGAGCTATCGTAAATACAAGGACATTATGCTTCTGGAGGGGAAGGACAATATCAAGCGTATCATGCGCAAGACGGAGCAAAGTGAGAATAAGAACTCCTTTTACCATGGCTATTATTCGAAAGATCCCGATTACGAGGAGATCCTGATGGCGATCAATAGGATATTACTCCCATATTCCGGACAAAAGAGCGTGGCGGAGTACTACGAACGGGCGCTGAGGTTGAATAATAACGAACTCAAGATCAAGACCATGGTGCAGCTACTGAGCAAGGAATGTCACGTCCCGGATTCACTCTGGTCCTATTTTGCGCAGAAGCAAGAGACGCGTCATATCTTGTTCGAGGAGCTCGACAAAGTAGGTCGACTTGATCATTTCCCATTGGAGTACACAGGTCAAACTGAGCTAGCCGAGGGCATGGTTCTCAAGGCACGTGTTATGGACGACATCGACAGCTTCCATTTCTTCAAGAAGATCCCGGCGGCCAATAAGACAGGGAAAGGGTACATCTACTTATTCAAGCATTGGGATAAAGAAGACGAGGAATGGATGGTCGACTATGTGGGGATCCTGCCCGAGGATAGCACCAGACTTGTTGCTGACTACGACGTAAAGCGATGGGGTATAGAGTTCCATTCGGGGGAAGAACTCGACGATGACATGAAGGACGTGTGTGAAGAGTTACTGTACAAGCATCGGGAAAGGGTGCGGAAACCGAGGAGGTCATATTACTGATCCAGATGGTTCATGACCATTTGAGTCCCACCCGTCATTTCAGCAATAGTAGCTTTCGCTAAAATGCGTGATTCGTCCAAGGCTCCCCGGTCGTTCACAAAGTGCATGATATCCCGAAGCATTTCACTGGAATCAGTCACTTGACTTACTAGGCCTTTTTTTAGCATGAATTGGGCCTCCGGGAATTTATCCGTCTTCGGTCCGCAGATCACCGGCAGACCTGCCGAAAGCGGTTCAAGAATGTTGTGAAGATCGCCTGTGAACCCTCCACCGATGATCGCAATATCGGCTGACTGGTATACACGCATCAGGATGCCGATCGTATCCACAACCAGCACACTTCCACTATCCGCACTTTCATCTGACCAACGTGTTACCCCAAACGATTCGAAACGGTCCATGATCTGCGAAATGTGCTCATCGCTAACGTCGTGAGGCACCAACACCAATTTGACGATCGTGGGTAATTTCGCCATGACCTGTGCAAGAAGTTCTTCTTCGGGTTGCCACGTGCTTCCTCCCACGATGAGAAACTCATGCTCGCAGAATTTATCGATTCTCTTGAGTCGTTCCGCTTCCAATGCACTCACCCGGTCGTATCGCATGTCACCGGTGATAGTGATCTTGTCTTCAGGCATCCCATTGTAGGTCAGGAACTCCTGTGAACCCTGATTTTGAAGGAAGAAATGCTCAAAATGGCTGAGAGAGGCCAAAAATGGTTTCGCCCAGGAACGGTGCAGGAAGTGATCCGCCTTGAACATCCCGTTCACCAGGAATATTCGAGTTCCATTCTTGTGAAGCAGGTCGATCAAGTTATACCACAAGTCATATTTCACGAAATAGAACTGGTCGGGACGAAGCTCCCTGACGAATTTTCTCATGTCGTGCTTCGTGTCAAGGGGCAAATAAAACGCGGCATCAACATGGGGTGAACTCTTGCGCTGATCATATCCGCTAGGAGAAAAAAACGTAGCGACCAACTTAGCATCTCGATCTTTTCTCAGTCGCTTCAGCAACGGAACGATCATTTCAAACTCGCCGAGGGATGCGCAATGGAAGCAATAGAGCTCCTGAGTTGGGAATTGCTCACGAAATCTTCTAATGGATCCTTTTTGGGCCTGCCTGCCGACCAGGAATAACTTTACTTTCCGGCTGAAGATACCAATCACGGGCAACAACCAGGAAACCAGGTTGATGAAAATGTCGTAAAGGACACGCATTAGTCAGTGAAGTATTGCTCCTCGTCAGGATCTTTGGTATAGATCGGTATGATCAGACCGGCTTTGAATCCGGTGAGCATATCTTGTCTTTTACCATCACGGTAACCCATGATATCAAAGTCGTAACTCCGCATACTCTTCGTAAAGGCTTGAGTAGCGCAGAACCCGATACGGAAATTGACTTGCTTCTTGGGATCCAGGAATTGGTATCCTACGAATTCATTAAAGGCCAATCCACCTGTGAGTCTGTCGTACCCTTTCTCGTAATCACCGGTGATCTGAGGCACTTTCGCCGTGGATGCCTGAATATCTATACGGTGCCAGATCATTCCAACACCGGCAGTCAACACGAAACCGGAATTCTTGTTCTTCCCTATCGGAAAGATCTTCCCACCGTGAGCATCTAGCATGTGACCGCGTTGATTGAATCGTATGACGGAGAACATACCATCTTGATCGATGATCTGACCTTCGCTACCGATCAGATTGTCGAACATGTCGCGGTCATTCACGTTGCGTCCGAACATCCAATGGTAACCGATACCCAGAGTCCAGTTGTTCTCATATTTAAAATCGGCATCGAAGCCAATGGTTGAATTGCCGCCAAAACGCTCTTTCATGTCCATGCCCGGAATGTGATAACCGTATTCTACCGAAGTAAAAAAGCCTCGCTTGGCCTCGAACGGCGTGGTGAACCGTTGAGCCTGGATACTCAATGCAGAACAAAGCAAAATGGAAATGGCGATTATTCTCATAATTCTGGTCGGTTTGACCGGTGCGCAAAGAAAGTGATTCGGGCCGTAAAGGTAAAGAATTCCGTAAGTTTGCGTGCTTTCCATGGAGCGCAGTTTACAAATGGTTGACCTGCAGGGTCAGTATCTCCGGATCAAAGGAGAGATCGATTCTGCCATACAAGAAGTGATCGCTTCTTCAAGGTTCATTCGTGGTCCCATTGTAGACGCATTCAGCTCCGAACTTTCCAAATATCTCGGCATTGAACATGTGATCGCTTGTGGCAATGGCACTGATGCGCTTCAGATCGCTTTGATGGCATTGCAACTTGAACCCGGCGATGAGGTGATCATTCCTGCATTTACGTATATAGCAACGGCCGAAGTCATCGCATTATTGGGGCTCACTCCGGTTTTGGTGGATGTGGATCCCCGGACCTTCAATATAGACGCTTCCAAGATCGAAGATGCGATCACTGAACGCACCCGATGTATCATGCCTGTGCATCTATTCGGACAAGGTACAGATATGAACACGGTCATGCACATCGCTTCTAAACACGACCTCTATGTGATCGAAGACAACGCCCAATCCATTGGAGCCAAGTTTGAAGGAAAACCACTAGGCGGAATAGGACATATTGGGACCACCTCATTTTTTCCTTCCAAGAATCTTGGGTGCTATGGTGATGGAGGTGCGTTGTTCACCAACGATGCTGAACTTGCCGAGAAATGCTTTATGATCGGGAATCACGGACAGGAAAAGAAGTACTATCACAGCAAGGTGGGCATCAATTCGCGCCTGGATGCCGTTCAAGCTGCTGTACTGCGAGTCAAATTGAGACACCTCGACAAGTACGTGGAAGCCCGTCAGAAAGCAGCAGCGTATTACGACTCCGCTTTGGAAGCTGATGATCGATACCTGACCCCGTTCAGGGACGATCGCTCTGATCATGTTTTTCATCAGTACACGTTGACAATCAACGGAATAGAGCGGTCCTCGCTTAGAGCGGATCTTTCTCGAAAAGGCATTCCGAGTATGGTCTACTACCCACTGCCGGTCCATTTGCAGGAAGCGTATACCTCCGACAAATACCCCAAAGGATTATTTCCTATTGCGGAGGAATTATGCGAAAAAGTGATATCAATCCCTATGCATTCGGAGTTGAAAGAGGAGGAGCTGAGTTACATTTGCACCGCGCTTAGAGAATACCAATCATAACCAACTAGAAATAAAGAATCGCAAAGCATGAAAATTGCAGTTATAGGGACGGGATATGTAGGGCTGGTCAGCGGGACCTGTTTTGCTGAAACAGGCAACCACGTGACTTGTGTCGACATCGACGAGAATAAGGTCGCCAAACTCCGCAATGGAGAGATCACCATCTACGAACCCGGACTTGAAGTCCTTTTCCACAGGAATATCAAAGAAGGACGTTTGTTCTTCACGACGAAGATCGAGGAAGTGATCGATGACGTGAGCATCATCTTCCTTGCCTTGCCAACTCCTCCGGGTGAGGATGGTAGCGCCGACTTGAGCTATGTTCTCGGTGTTGCTGATCACCTCGGAAAGATCATGAAGGACTACAAGGTGATCGTTGACAAGAGCACGGTGCCTGTAGGTACAGCAGAGAAAGTGCACGCTGCCATTGCAGCAAATTATAAAGGAGATTTTGACGTGGTCTCTAATCCTGAATTCCTACGTGAAGGGGTCGCGGTAGATGACTTCATGAAGCCTGACCGCGTTGTGATCGGAGCCAGTTCCGAGCGAGCTGAAAAGGTCATGGGTGAGCTTTATGCACCATACGTTCGACAAGGGAACCCGGTTATTTTCATGGATGAGAAATCTGCAGAGCTTACGAAATATGCGGCTAACTCGTTCCTGGCAACCAAGATCAGTTTCATGAATGAGATCGCTCGGGTTTGTGAGCTTACCGGTGCGAACGTCGACCTTGTTCGAAATGGAATGGGTTCGGATCAACGTATCGGTAAACGCTTCCTGTTCCCGGGTATTGGGTATGGCGGAAGTTGCTTTCCGAAAGACGTAAAGGCGTTGATCAAATCAGCTAGTGATCAAGGATATGATTTTCAGATCCTCAACGCTGTGGAAGATGTAAATGAAGCCCAAAAGGTTTTCCTTATGCCTAAGGTTCTTGCGCATTTTGGCGGAGACCTGAAGGGAAAGAAGATCGCCATGTGGGGTCTCGCCTTCAAACCAAATACCGATGATATCCGCGAGGCTCCGGCCTTGTATTTGATCGAAGAGCTTTTCAAAGCCGGCGCGAACATCGTGGCCTTCGATCCTGAGGCCATGGAAAATGTACGCATGGCCAAAGGTGACATGCTCCAATTTGCCGATAACATGTACGATGCATTGGAAAATGCAGACTGCCTGCTGGTTGCAACGGAGTGGTCAGAATTCCGAAACCCGAACTTTGAGCGCATGGAGAATGCGTTGAATTCCAAGGTCATTTTCGATGGAAGAAATGTATTCACCACGGAGAAAATGGACGAGTTGGGATACACATATTATTCAGTAGGTAGAGAATCTAAATAGCATGAGTAAAAGAGTGCTGATAACCGGGGGAGCAGGATTTTTAGGCTCTCATTTGTGCGATCGCTTCATCAATGAAGGTTTTCACGTCATTGCAATGGACAACCTGATCACTGGTGACCTCAAGAATATTGAGCATATGTTCAAATTGGAGCAGTTCGAATTCTATCATCACGATGTGAGTAAATTCATCCACGTACCCGGTGAACTCGATTACATCCTGCATTTTGCAAGTCCTGCCAGTCCGATCGATTACCTGAAGATCCCGATCCAAACATTGAAAGTTGGATCATTGGGAACCCATAACTGCCTGGGATTGGCCATGGCGAAGAATGCGCGTATTCTGGTAGCTAGCACGTCTGAGGTCTACGGTGATCCATTGGTGCATCCGCAGACGGAAGATTACTGGGGGAACGTAAATCCGATCGGTCCACGTGGAGTATACGACGAAGCCAAGCGGTTTCAGGAAGCCATGACCATGGGTTACCATACGTATCACGGTCTGGAAACTCGCATTGTGAGGATCTTCAACACCTACGGTCCAAGGATGCGCTTGAATGATGGAAGAGCGCTGCCTGCATTCATAGGACAAGCCTTGCGAGGAGAGGATCTGACCGTTTTTGGAGATGGAAGTCAGACACGTTCTTTCTGCTACGTCGACGATCTGGTCGAAGGGATCTATCGCTTGCTAATGAGCGATTATGTGAACCCGGTGAACATCGGAAACCCGGATGAGATCAGCATCAAAGATTTTGCAGAGGAGATCATTGAACTGACAGGTACGGATCAAAAGGTTACCTATCAGCCGTTGCCGAGGGATGATCCGAAGCAACGTCAACCGGATATCACCAGAGCGAAAGAGATCCTGGATTGGGAGCCTACCGTGAGCAGAGCAGACGGTCTCAAAGTGACCTTTGAATATTTCAAGAACCTCCCTGAAGAGGATCTGTACAAATACGCTTACCCGCGTAGTTTCGATAAATAGAATAGCATGTCAGGCACGGATCATTTCGTACACGAAAGCAGCATCATCGACGAAGGATGCCGCATAGGTCGTGGGACGAAGATCTGGCACTTTTGCCACTTGCTGCCCAACTGCGAACTTGGCGAGAATTGCAATCTGGGTCAGAATGTGATGCTCGGAGAAGGCGTGGTTCTCGGTAACAACGTCAAAGTTCAGAACAACGTGAGCGTATACAGCGGCGTGACCTGCGAGGACGACGTTTTTCTCGGTCCGTCCATGGTCTTCACCAATGTGACAAACCCTCGAAGCGCTGTGAACAGAAGAGGAGAATATGCAAAAACCACTGTGCGGAAGGGAGCGACAATCGGAGCAAATGCGACGGTGGTCTGTGGGAATGACATTGGCCGCTTTGCCTTCATTGGAGCAGGCGCAGTAGTAACCAAAGATGTACCCGACTATGCATTGGTTATGGGTAATCCTGCTCGACAATCCGGTTGGATGAGCGAGTATGGCCACAAGCTTGACTTCGATGAAAATGGGAAGGCCATTTGCCCGGAGAGCAAGCAGGAATATCTCTTGAACGACGGATCAGTAAAGAGGATCAACTAAGATATGGCAGAGAAGGTATTGGTCACCGGAGGCTTAGGGTACATTGGTTCCCACACGGTCGTCGAATTGATGGCTCAGGGGTTCGAGGTCGTGATCATCGACAATCTCAGCAATACAAGAGAGGATGTGTTGGATCGCATTGCGCAGATAACCGGACAGAAGCCGGTATACTATAATGGCGATGTCTGTGACGCTAATGATCTGGAGAAGATCTTTGCGGAGCATTCCGACATCACATCAGTGATCCATTTTGCTGCATACAAAGCAGTGGGGGAATCAGTTGAAAAACCGTTGGAATACTACCGCAATAATGTGGGTGGTATGATCACCCTACTCGGGCAAATGAAGAAGGCGAATATTGAACGGATCGTATTCAGTTCGAGCTGCACGGTTTATGGAGATACAGACCGATCGCCGGTTGATGAAAGCTCTCCGATCGCTCAAGCCGCATCTCCCTATGGCAATACCAAGATCATTTGTGAGGATATACTCCGAGATGAATCAGTAGCATCTAGTTTGAGTGTAGTCAGCCTGCGTTATTTCAATCCGATCGGAGCTCATCCGAGTGCATTGATCGGTGAATTACCACTGGGTGTCCCGAACAACCTGGTGCCTTATATCACGCAAACTGCGGCAGGGATCCGAGAGCAACTCACAGTATTTGGGGAAGACTATAACACAGCGGATGGCACGTGTATTCGAGACTACATTCACGTAGTGGATCTAGCCAAGGCTCACGTAATGGCATTGCAAAGATTCGGGAAAATGGACAACCGATTTGAGGTCTTCAACCTCGGAACCGGAAATGGGAATAGCGTACTGGAAGTCGTCCAGACCTTTGAGAACGTGAGTGATACGAAACTCAATTATCGCATCGGCCCAAGGCGAGCAGGAGACGTTGAACAGATCTGGGCATCCACCACCAAAGCAAATGACATTCTAGGCTGGAAAGCTGAAAGCAGCCTGGAAGAAATGCTGCGCACCGCCTGGGCCTGGCAGCAGACTCTCTAATTTTTTGGGCTAAAAACCCAAGCGCACTTCATTCATCTCCCATAGCAAAGCTAATTCCCCAGAGGCTTTGACCTTTGAAACATGTGGTTTCAGAGCATTTTGTTGAGTTCATTGTTCATGATGGGCGATCGGGTGAGGACTCAGATACCGGTATACGTTTTTGCGCCTAATCCTATCCTCAGCTCCGGCTCAATATATGTTGAGTCGATCCGCGACAACGGTGACGACATGAGTGAGGAACTGCGTTCTGAGATGATGCAAGTCGAGATCGATGTGGTTATCGAGGATGACGCGGTCTACTTGTCCGATAGCATTTTACATTTGGTGAATTTGTCCTCACCGAACGAGGGAGTGGATGGTTTTCAAAGAGGCAATATCAGAGCGGATCGTTCACTGTCCTCGTTTGAATCGGTCAATTGTATCTATCACATCCGGCGCTTTCAGTCCTATTTGCGATCATTGGGCTTTGGGCATTTGATCAAACCCATTCGGATCGACCCAAAGGCGCTGGGTGGTAGTGATCACAGTCGATATAACTCAGCTAAAGATCCTCCCACCATAGAGTTTGGGGTCGGTGGAGTCGACGATGCCGAAGATGCTCAGGTGGTGATCCATGAATACATGCATGCCATGTTGAATGAGGCATTAGCAGCGGATCGAAAGAACAGTGCCGCTATCAGTTTCGAGGAGGCCGTCTGCGATCATTTTTGTCTGCGTTACAGCGAAGAGATCACAGGTAAAACCGATGATCGGGTATTCAGTTGGGATGGTCACAACGAATTCTGGGATGGCTACACCGTGCGATGGCATGATCTTGAGATCGCCGATCCGACATGTGATGAAACCTGTCAGCGCGAGAAGTGGCTATTCCTTTTGAGAAAGCTCGAGGGAAACTTGCCGAGTGATCTTCTTGATCGATCCTTGCTGATATTCTTCTCATCGCAATCAATTGGCACATCACATGAGCAGATCGCTAAGCAATTCGCTGCTCATATTGAGAGTGGATTGCAACTGGTCCTTCGCCCGATCCTGATTCAGCATGGCTTTTTAAAACCGGAAACTGAAGGACAGATCAGAAAGCTATATGCGAATGGGGATGTACTTCATTTGAAGGATCTGGAACTGTTTGAAGCAGCAGATCTCTTACACATCAATGGGTCGCCCATCCAACGTTTGGAGCTCGACGGAAGCCCGTTTCTCCCGTTGCCAATTGACAAGACTGGGCACTATCTATTGCGACTTACGAACGAAACGCAATTCCCGAAGAAGGAGGAGTGGTACTATTTGATCGTGTTTTGACCATATACGATATGGCCTTGCCTTGGTCGGGGTAGATATTATCTACCCCAGAAAACTGTCCGTAGTCTTTAGGCGCAGCCGCAGACTACGGACAAAAGCATGACAAGGACGTAGTCACCGCTCATTTCACTCGCTAAAGACTACGCCCAGTGATGGGTAGACGATATCTACCCCTTTGGATTAGATTTCCGAATGATATTTGTTCTAGCGTCTTGAACTCAAAGTGATCCTGACAGGTGAGGACTTTCATCTATCGGGGTAGATAACATCTACCCTGGAAATCGGAGGCAAGTATATCTGTGCTCTCCGTGCCTCCGTGGTTCCATGAATCTGTCACGGGTACACAACCGCGACGGTTTATCCTGAGCCTCGAACCCAACAACCCAATACCCAAAGACCTATTTCAATTCCAAGTCGGATCCAACGGCGACTTGCTCAAAATGCTGAATTCACCGCCCAAGCGATCCATCGTCCGCTTCCATAATTCCTGACTATTGAGCACCGGAGAGAGCGCTTCTTTCGCGCTGATTGAACTCACCATCCAGGCGTCATCTTCCAGTTCTCCATCCAGCTGACCGGGAGCCCATCCAGAATATCCTATGAAGAATTTGAAGTGCTTCAACTTGGAGTTGTCCTCTTCCAGTAACTCCAAAACTTGTTCAAAGTTTCCTCCCCACCAAAGACCTTTTTTCACTTCAAATGATTCTTCGATCTCTGGTCCATGGTCGTGAATGAAGTGGATGGTATTCAATTCTACCGGTCCGCCTTTGATGAGAGGAATGTCCGGTAACTCATTGTCATCTGCTACATCTGCCAAACTCAATTCAATGGCGTGATTCAACACAAACCCGATCGTTCCATCCGAGTTGTGTTCCACCAATAACACCACTGAACGGGTGAAGTTCGGGTCACCCAGAAAAGGTTCTGAGATCAGGATTCGGCCTTTTTCAGGTTGAAGTTTGGAAATACTCATGTTATCCGTTGATCCACAGGTTGTACAAGTAGTAAACACTCATTGCGACCAAAAAGATCAGTCCGGCCCATGCGATCGTCCGCATATTTTTCGTCCACTTATTTTCCGGCAAATACTTCGCAGCTACACGCATTCCAAGATACGCCAGAACCGGTGCCGTCAGGAAGGAGATGGAAGTAGCCAAGGTGACCATCTGTGCCATGTTCGAAACGAAGACCGACAACAAGATGACTGCTCCTACCATGATCAGCAGCATAAAGCTCCGGTGGACATTTCTCTTTTGAGCAACTCTTTTCTCGTTGTCATCGGGAACTTGACCGACCACGATCTCTGTGAGCACACGAGGCATGGCATCCAGACAAGTCAGCGTTGTGCTGAACATGGTGGTGAAAGCCGCAATGGCTATGATGTAGTAGCTCCAACTACCGATGCTTGCCGTGTACATATCGATCAATTGTCCGGCATAGACCACCCCACTCGAAGAGAGTTCTGTTCCACTACCGTAGATCACGTTGGCACCCAAAAGTAAAAAGCAAAGCGCGAGGAAAGCAGTACCCCAGTATCCAACCTTGAAATCAAACATGGAGCGCTTGAAGTCGGGACCGCTGTTCTTCGATCGCATTCCGGCAACTGTCCACAGCGAATGCCAGATCGCAATGTCCAAAGGGGCAGGCATCCAACCTATGAAGGCAATGAGAAACTTGTTATCATCGGCTGAACTCCAGGAGAAGAATTTCATGCTTCCTTCAACGACTTGACGGTCTACAAAGAAGGAACTCACCGCAGCGACGATAGTGGTGATCGCGAGCACGATCATGATCACTTTCATTAAGTTATTCAACAGATCGAAGTGGCCGATATTCAGTATCAATGCACAGATCACAAGCAGGATAGCACTCATGATCCAGGGCGACATGCTCAAGCCGAATAGTTTGATAGCGATGCCTGCAGTTACCACCGTTACTGCAGCTTCTACCGTGAACATTGTACTAACTGTTAGCAGCAGAACGATCAGAACCGCTCCTTTCCCCAATTTTCGGTATCCGCCGATAAGGCTCTCTCCGGTCGTGGAGGCATAACGTGGACCTAATTCAAAGAATGGATATTTGAAAATATGAGCAAGGAGTATTCCGGCTATCATGACCGAACCATAAATGGCTCCCGCCTTGGTGCTCTGAACGACATGGCTCACACCGATGGCGGCACCCGCATACAGCAATCCCGGTCCTAGTTTCGACAAGATCTTGTTCATGGTAATACGTTCCGAAAGGTAGTAAAAAATGGCTTTGGGAGAATCTGGTCACACGCACGCAGTTGTGTTGATTAGTTTTGACCGCGCACTCATGCACAGAAAGTAATTTTGAACATTGCCTGGAGCACATGACCGCGCAGACACCAAAGGAACGAATAGACGCTCTCACTGAGGAACTCAAGGAGCACAACTACAAGTATTATGTACTTGCTGATCCAACGATCTCAGATCGTGAGTTCGATGCAAAGCTTGAAGAACTCAGCAAGTTGGAGGAGGCCTATCCTCAATTTCGACATCCGAACTCACCCACGGTGGTCGTCGGTGGAGGGATAACGAAAGATTTTGAGACCATCCGGCATGACGTTCCCATGCTCTCTCTGGGAAATACCTACAGCAAAGAAGAACTTCAGGATTTTGACACCCGCGTTCGCAAATCTCTCGGCGACGATTTTCAATACACCTGCGAACTCAAGTTCGACGGATTCGCCATTTCTCTGAAATACGAGAATGGGGAACTCGTGCGAGCAGTTACTCGCGGTGACGGAGTGCAAGGTGATGACGTGACAACGAACGTCAGAACCATACGTGCCATCCCCCGACATCTGCATGGTGATTTCCCGAGCAATTTTGAGGTACGTGGCGAAGTTTTCATGCATAAGAAGGCATTTGCCCGATTGAATCATGAACGGGAAGAGCAAGGTCTCAAGACTTTTGCCAATCCACGGAACAGCGCAGCCGGAACCATTAAGATGCAGGAACAGGACGAAGTGGCAAAACGCCCGTTGGATTGCTTTCTGTACCACGTGGTCGTTAATGGACCCGAGTCCGGAACGCATTACGACAATCTCAAGAAAGCAGCTTCCTGGGGACTACCTATCTCCGATCACCGAAAGCTGTGCTCGAACTTTGATGAACTCTGGGATTTTATAGAATACTGGGATGCGCATCGCAAGGATCTCAGCTTCGAGATCGATGGTGTGGTGATCAAGGTAAATGACCTCAACCAACAGGAAGAACTTGGATATACATCGAAGTCTCCTCGATGGGCGATCGCATACAAATTTGAAACGGAAACTGCTCGCACTATTCTCAACGAAGTGACGTATCAGGTTGGGCGTACTGGTGCCGTCACACCCGTTGCGAACCTCGAACCGGTACACCTTCTGGGAACCACGGTCAAGCGAGCTTCCCTACATAACGCCGACATCATGGAACAACTCCAATTGCACGCAGGCGATGCCGTTTTCGTGGAAAAAGGAGGTGAGATCATTCCGAAGATCGTCGGGGTGGACACAAAAGCCAGGAATGAAGGCGCTGAGGTTATTCACTTCATTAAAGATTGTCCCGAGTGTGGAACCCCCCTTCATCGAAATGAAGGAGAAGCGGCTCATTACTGCCCGAATGACAGTGGATGTCCTCCGCAGATCAAAGGACGCATCGAGCATTTTATCAGTCGCAAAGCACTGGATATCGACAGTCTTGGAGAGGGCAAGATAGCCATGCTCTTCGATGAAGGGTTGATCTCAAATGCAGCTGATCTGTACGACCTTCAGTATGACCAACTGAACGGTTTGAGCAAGACGACCGTGAATGAACTCACCGGAGAATCCAGACTCATTTCTTTCCGGGAGAAAACCGTTGAGAAAATACTGGCCGGGATCGAGTCGAGTAAGGAGAGACCTTTCCATTCAGTGCTTTATGGCTTGGGGATCCGTTATGTCGGAGAAACAGTGGCCAAGAGATTAGCCAAGTCATTTGGTTCCGTTGAGAATCTCTCAAAGGCAAGCAATGAAGAGCTGGAGAATACACCGGAGATAGGATCTGTGATCGCGAAAAGTGTAGTCGATTACTTTGCTGATGAGCAGAATGCAGAGTTGGTGAACAGACTCACCATGGCGGGTCTTCACATGGAGATCGAGGAATCCGAGGGTCCTGTATCTGATATCCTTGAGGGGGAACGCATTGTGGTCAGCGGTGTATTTTCGCGCATAGGGCGGAATGAATTGAAAGCCCTCATTGAACAGCATGGGGGAAAGAATGTGAGTTCTATATCTGCCAAGACCACTTTCGTATTAGCAGGAGAGAACATGGGCCCGGCAAAATTGGAGAAAGCTCGCTCGCTGGGTGTGCCCATAATGAGCGAAGACGAATTCTTTGAACGAATAGGATCATGAACCGTTTACTCAACACCATATCGAAAAAGCAGCTGAAGAAGGTGTCAGACGACGGATCTCTCGGAAGGGAGATGGTTCCACTAACTGAGTGCAAAAGCATCGGTATCGTATACAATGCCAAAAAGCACTCCAAAGAAGTAGAGGCCTTTGGAAATTGGCTTCGAGACAATGGCGTCAAAGTGTTCACGATGGGATTTGTGGACGACAAGGAACTCGGACACGATTTCACTCCCAATTACAAGAAGGAATACTTCTGTCGGAAGAATCTCGACCGATGGAGACTGCCTAAAAAGGAAGCAGTGAACCGATTTTTACTCGAGAAATTCGATTACATGATCGGAGTTTTTGAAGACGCTGAGATCCCATTAATGGCTATTTCCGCTCAGTCGAAGGCCAAGTTTCGCATAGGTCCGTATCACCCGGGCTTCATACATTGTTTTGATATGCTACTTCAGGTGGGCGATAACGAGCTCGATGATTATATTCGAACCGTCAAAAACTACCTGACTAGCTATGGAAAATGATCTGTTCAGAGGATTGGGTGTGGCAATGATCACCCCATTCACCAAAGATCTTCATGTGGATTACGATGCGTTGGGTGCTATCACAGAGCACATCGCAGGAAATGGGGCGAATTACCTCGTGGTCATGGGGACTACCGGGGAAAATCCAACGATCACAGAGGACGAACAATACAGCATCCTTTCCAAGGTCAAGGAAGTGAACGAGAACCGAGTTCCTGTGGTTTTCGGTATTGCCGGGAACAACACTGCAGCGGTGGTCCGTCGTATGCAGGATTTCGACTACAACGGGATCAGCGGCATACTCAGTGCCAGTCCGTACTATAACAAACCGAATCAACAAGGGATCATAGATCACTACACGGCACTTGCTGATGTGAGCGGAGCACCGATCATTTTGTACAATGTTCCCGGACGTACAGGTTCCATGATGACAGCTGATACGATCCTTAAGTTGGCGGAGCATCCCAATATTGTCGCGGTGAAAGAAGCCTGCGGTAACTTTGATCATGGGATGGAACTGGTGAGAAACAAACCGGAAGGATTTCTGGTGATCTCCGGTGACGACGCCTATACTTTGCCCTTCATCAGTCTGGGCATGGACGGGGTGATCTCGGTTGTGGGAAATGCCTATCCGAAACTTTTCAGCCAGATGGTGCGATACGCGTTGGATGATCATTTCGAAAATGCGCGCTACCTACATTACAAGCTCTTACCGGTTATAAATGCACTGTTCGAGGACGGTAATCCGGGTGGCATCAAAGCACTGATGAAAGCAATGGGACTTTGTGAAGAATACATGCGTCCTCCTTTGCATATGATCGGTGATGACCTTCGTGGAAGGATCAAGGGAATGGCCAATATCCAAGGCTGATCCTGATCCATTTCAAGCAGACCCCATTTCTTACTAAGCACAGCTTACCGAACACTTTGGTTTTGCCGTGAAAAATGTCATTGCACAAAGAATCAGGACTTTGTGTAGATTTGACTTTGTACAATTCTTCAAATCCTTGAAAATGAAATATATAAAGTTGTCTAAGTTGGCGGGAAGGCGTGTGCTGACCTTGCTGATCGTCGGACTAATGACCCTTGGAGCCCAGGCCAATATATGGTACGTGGACGCCATTAATGGTGATGACTCCTACGACGGTTCTTCACCGGTATTCGTATCGGGAATGGTTGGTCCTTTGCAAACGATCAATCTTGCTATCGCTAATTCGAGTCCAGAGGATACCATTCAAGTGGCGGCCGGAAGTTACTACGAGATGCTGTTCGTCGATCGACCATTGACCATCTGGGGAGCCAACAAAGGGAAGTCTGGAAATAGTGGCCGATCAACAGAGAGTATCATTTATCCCGACGCCATTGATATCAGCTCCACCGCCGGCCCCAACAACTTTGTGGTCACGATCAACAGCGACGATGTCATATTCGATGGATTTGAAGTCAACGGAGATAACCCGAACCTCATTTCAGGAAATACCGTAAACGGCGCAGATGTGGACATCCTTGGAGGCTGTCTCATCAATGGCGCCTTTAACAAAGTCAATATTCACTCGAACAGGTTCATCAATATCGAACGATTCGGGGTCTATGGAGATGGAGGAGTCACGGGTAGTGCGAACGGTTGCCGAATTGGAAACAATTATTTCGGCAATTTCAATTCAGGTTCTCAAGTAGCATTCCTGAGAAACGATATAGCTGCCACGATCTTTTACAATATGTCACGTGTAGTGAGCAATGGAGTTCAACTGAACGGCTATGATGCGTCGACGGCCAACGGATGCTCAGTGAGCAACAATGATTTCCAAGTAACCCAAAATGGTGTGATCATTCTGAATTTCAGCAATGATCCGGGACTAGCTCGGCTTACCGGAAATAAGATCACTAATGTATCAAGCTCACCTGCATTCACAGGGGTCTCGTTCAGCACTTTTACCGATGACGCTCAAGCATGGATGAATAACAACACCATAACTGGGTTCATAACAGCAATCGGCTTCGCGGAGTACGCCGGAAAATCCATCTGGTTGTACGAGGATTCTTTGATCAACTGCACAAATGGATTAGTATGGACTGAGTCTGTGGCATCCTCAGGTTTTAGAGATACGATCAAAATAGACAACGGCTTTATTGATGGCAATTCAAGTGCAGGGATCACGATCAATGCAGATGTGGATCCGTTTGACCTTTTGTTGAACAATACATCCATTTCGAATTCTAACATTGGGATCCGGGCTGTAGGTAATGCTTTCCTCAACCTCGGAAATCTTGCGCTCAGTGGGATCTCAGATAAGTATATCACCATGGGAAGGAGCAGTTCAGGTAACAGACCGACCCAGAAAGTGGATGCCACGAGCTGCATGTTCAGTGGATTACTGGGATCGGCAATGACAGACGCTCAGGCGAGTTCAACGGAGGATATGATCCATCATTACCTCGACGACAATGACTTTGCATGGGTAGAATACAAACTCAATCATGCGTTTGTCACAGGTAATGGCGGAAACGATAGCATCCAACCCGCAGCCGATATTCTTCCTCCGGGCGGCACAGCCGTTGTGGATGGGATCAGCACGGACGAGAATGTGGTTGTCAGCCAAAACCTGACCTTGAAGGCCACTTCAAAAACCAGTTTCGATGGCCTAGAGATGAACGGAATTGCGGCAACTTTAATGGTGAGCGGACAAGTGCAAGTTAATCAGACACTGACGCTCACAAGTGGATTTGTTGATACATGGAATGGGGATTTCACTTTGGGAGTTCTGAATGTTGCCGATCCAATTTCTATTGGACAGGGCAGCC
>VMBT01000183.1_pt1 | contig 42423 bp, 46 predicted proteins | sample 4404301 | NCBI WGS metagenome assembly VMBT01 (sample SAMN12238535, study PRJNA552566) | marine metagenome | isolation source: Coastal seawater | place: USA: coastal Georgia, Sapelo Island | collected 2008-08/2009-08
AAAGATTAGAAGAAAGAACAAAATTTGATTTAGAAATGATTGAAGCAACTGGATCATGTGCTGGAATTGAAAACTATTCAAGATTTTTATCTGGAAGAAAGCCTGGTGAACCACCTCCAACATTATTTGAATATTTTCCTGATAATACATTGATATTTGTAGACGAGTCCCACGTCACAGTTCCTCAACTAAACGGTATGTACAAAGGAGATAGATCGAGAAAAAGTACTCTTGCAGAATATGGTTTTCGACTTCCCTCTTGTATGGATAATAGGCCTCTAAAATTTGAAGAATGGGATGCAATGAGAACACAAACTGTTTTTGTTTCAGCAACTCCAGGGCCTTGGGAATTAGAGCAGGTAAAAAATAAATTTGTTGAACAAGTAATTAGACCAACAGGATTAATAGATCCACCGGTTGAAATTAAACCTGCAAAAAATCAAGTGGATGATTTAATGCATGAGTGTATTAAAACTGTTGAAAAGAATTATCGTGTGCTTGCAACAACACTTACCAAGAAAATGGCTGAAGATTTAACTGAGTACTTACACGAAAACGGAATTAAAGTTAGATATTTGCACTCTGATATTGACACTCTAGAAAGAATTGAAATTATGAGAGACCTTAGATTGGGTGTCTTTGATGTTTTAGTTGGAATTAACTTATTAAGAGAAGGCTTAGATATTCCTGAATGTGCACTAGTTGCAATACTTGATGCAGATAAAGAAGGTTTCTTAAGATCAGAAACGTCATTAATTCAAACTATTGGAAGAGCCGCTAGAAACGTAGATGGTAAGGTCATACTTTACGCTGATAAAGAAACTAAAAGTATTAAAAATGCTATCAAAGAAACTGATAGAAGGAGAGCTATCCAACTAGCTTATAATAAAAAACATAAAATTGATGCCACAACAATAAAAAAAGAAATTAGCGATGTTTTGGAAAGTGTGTATGAAAAAGATTATGTAAAAGTTGGTACAGACTCAAATATTGGTGGAAATCTAAAAAAACATCTAAAATTATTGAACAAAAAAATGAAAGAAGCTGCTACTAACCTTGAATTTGAGGAAGCGGCAAAAATTAGAGATGAGATAAGAAAACTAGAGGCTACAGATTTAGAAATTGTATTAAATCCAAAAATAAAACAATATAATTCTAATAACAAAGTATATCCAAAAGGCAGATCCACAATGGGTTTACCTGGAACAAGAGCTCAAAAAGGTAAAAAAAAGTGGAAGCAAATAAGATAATTATAACAGGAGCTGCAACAAGAGTTGGGGCGGCTATTGCAATGAAGCTTGCTGGTCCTAATAAGGAAATAGTTATTCATTATAACAAATCAAAAACACAAGCGGAAAATCTCAAAAAAAATCTGATAAAAAAAAATGCTAAAGTCTTTTTAGTCCAAGGAAATCTTACAAAAGAAAAAGATATTGATAAAATAATTAATTTTGCAAAAAAGAAATTAAAAAATTTTGATTGTCTAATTAATAATGCATCACTATTTGAAAATGATAAAATTACTGATTTTACTTCAAAAAGTTGGGACGCTCATATAAATGCAAATCTCAAGGCACCTGCATTACTTATAAAAAAATTTTCAAAATTTGTTTCAAAAGGAAATAATAATATTATTAATATTATTGATCAAAGAGTGTTTAAATTAACTCCTTTTTTTTTCTCTTATACACTGAGCAAAACTGGCCTTTATACTTTAACTAAAACAAGTGCGATGAGCCTTGCTCCAAATATCAGAGTGAATGGTATTGCGCCTGGTCCCACAATAAAAAATAAGCGACAGTCAAATCAACATTTTAAAAAACAGTATTTAGCCACACCTTTAAAAAAACAAGTCGATGTTAATGAAATTTGCAATGCAGTTGACTTTTTTATAAAAAATAGTTCTATTACAGGACAGGTAATCGCAATAGATAGTGGGCAGTCACTTAACTGGCAAACACCAGATGTATTAGGAAAAGAATGAAAAAAAATAACTTTAAAATAGTTAAAATAAATAAAAATAGAAGTTTATTTAATTATGAAAAAAAAATTCTCATAAATGAACTTACTCTAGAACTTAAACTTGGATATTATGATTTTGAAAAAGAAAAACCTCAAAAAGTAAAATTTAGTCTTGAAATTGATTACCAGGATAAAAAGCCAACTAACGATAAAGATATTAAATCAATTGTAAATTATGGAACTGTAGTAAAATTAATTACAAAGCTAGTTAACAAAAAACATTATAACTTTCTAGAAACGCTAGCAGAAGCTGTATTTGATGAATTATTCAAAGATAAAAGAATTGAAAAAATAATGTTAAAAATTGAAAAACTTGAAATTTTAAAAGAATGTTCGTCAGTTGGTATCCAAATTACTAAAAAAAGAAGTAATGAGAAGTTCTGATATTGGAAAAGAAGTAATCAAAAAAGAGTTACCCTTAATCCCCAAAAGTCCTGGCGTTTACAAGATGCTAAATCAAAAAGGTGATATCTTGTACGTGGGAAAGGCTAAAAATTTACCAAATCGATTAAAAAGTTATGTAAGTGAAAAAAATCACATTATTCGAACTGAGAGAATGCTCTCTCAAACTGCAAAACTAGAAATTACAATTACTGCTAATGAAAGTGAGGCTTTGTTACTAGAAGCAAATTTAATAAAAAAAAACAAACCAAAATTTAATATTCTTCTCAAGGACGATAAATCATTTCCATTTATATTTATCAGTAACAAAGATAAGTGGCCTCAAGTCACAAAACATAGAGGTAAAAAAGATAAAGATGGATTTTATTTTGGTCCATTTGCATCAGCTGGATCAGCAAATTGGACTATTAAAATGTTACAAAAAGTTTTTCAAATAAGAGTATGTGATGACTCTACTTTTAAAAATAGAGAACGTCCTTGTATTTTATATCAAATCAAAAGATGTTCTGGTCCTTGCGTTGGATATATAGAAAAAGACGAGTATAAAAAATCTGTTGATGATGCAATTCATTTTGTATCTGGCAAATCAAGAGAAATACAAAAAAGTTTATCTAAGCAAATGGAAGCAGCAAGTGAAAATCTTGATTTTGAAAAAGCTTCAATTTTTAGGGACAGAATAAAATCACTAAATATTATTCAATCTTCTCAAAGAGTGAATGAGGCAAATTTAATTGAAGCAGATGTAATCGCTGCATACAAAGAATCTGGAAAAACTTGTATTCAAGTATTTTTTTATAGAGCAAAGCAAAACTGGGGCAATCAATCTTACTTTCCAAGACATGATCCTGAGCAGAATATTTCTGAAATTATGTCTTCATTCTTAATGCAATTTTATGAAAATAAGAATGTTCCAAAATTAATAATTATTAATGTTGATATCGATGATAAAAAGCTAATAGAGGACACCTTAACAAAAAAAGAAAATGCTAATATCAGTATTTCAGTTGCCAAAAAAGGTTCAAAAGCAAAGATTATTGCTATTGCTGAAAAAAATGCAAAAGAGGCTTTAAATAGAAAATTGTATGAAGCAAATAATAATAAAAATTTATTTGAAGGTATTTCAAAAAAATTCGATCTAAAAAATAATATCAATCTTGTAGAAATTTACGACAATAGTCATATTCAGGGAACTAACAGTGTTGGGGCAATGGTAACCTTTGGTGAAGAAGGTTTTATAAAAAAAAGATATAGAAAATTTGATATTAAAACTAAAGGTGCTGAACAAGATGATTTTGCAATGTTGAAGGAAGTTCTAACAAGAAGATTTAAACGAGCTATGCTGGAAAGTGGCAACTATTTAACATTGCCAGATTTAATTCTAATTGATGGTGGAAAGGGGCAATATTCTGTTGCAAAAGAAGTATTAAATGAATTTGGGCTACATGACCTTCCCATGATTGCTATTGCAAAAGGCAAAGACAGAAATAGTGGCAATGAAACATTCTTTTATAATGGTAAGTCATATAAATTTGAAAGAAATGACCCAACTTTATTTTTTTTGCAAAGATTAAGAGATGAAGCTCATAGGTTTGCAATTAACTCGCACAGATCCAAAAGGTCAAAAAACCTAACAAAGTCATTATTAGACCAAATCAGTGGAATTGGTGCTATAAGAAAAAGAGCACTATTGAACCATTTTGGTTCAGCAAGAGCAGTTGAGTCTGCAAGTTTAGATGAAATTAAATCAGTTGAAGGTGTTGAAGAAAAAGTTGCAAATAAGATATATAACTTCTTTCACGAATAAAAAATGTTAAAAAAAATACCAAATATTCTAACTATTGGACGAATTATTATAGTCCCATTTTTTGTGTTAGCTTTTTATTTGCCAGGATTTTATGGTGATTTAACAGCTTTAATATTGTTTATAGTGGCTTCTTTCACCGATTTTTTAGATGGAATGTTAGCAAGAATGATGGGTGAGGAATCTAAATTAGGTGAGCTTCTTGACCCTATTGCAGATAAAATAATTGTTGCAACCGCTTTAATCCTATTAGTCATGGATGGCACTATAAGAAACTATGAAGTAATCGCTGCAATAATTATACTAACACGAGAAATACTTATATCAGGATTAAGAGAATTTTTAGCCAAAGGTAAAATTAAATTACCTGTTTCGAATCTTGCAAAACTAAAAACTGTTTTACAAATGGTCTCTATCGCTCTTTTACTTTCTGGTGATACAGGAAATAGAATATTAAATTTTCAAGATTATAATGCACAAACTATTGGAATAATTTTATTGTGGTTATCTGCAGCCCTTACATTGTTTACTGGTTATGAGTACATGCGAAAAGGAATCGACCACGCAATATCAGAAGACAATAAAGATTAAGCTGCCTTTTTCTTTCTAACTAAATTTTGATAACTTTCATTTAAATCTATAATTAGATTACAAACTTTAAATTGATAATCTGCAATAGACGATACTGGGGTAATCTCTGCTGCTGTTCCTGTTAAAAAACAACCAACAAAATCACTAAGCTCCGAGGGATTAATTTTTCTTTCATGAACTTTGATATTTTTTGATTTTGCAATTTCGATTACGGTTCGTCTTGTTATTCCATCCAAAAAAGAGTCAGGTATTGGTGTGTGTATTTCATTATTTTTATCTTTAAAAAAAATATTTGCACCAGTTGCTTCAGCAACATTACCTTCGTGATCTAACATTAACGAGTCTGTATAACCCTGTTTTTCAGCTTCGTGTTTTGACAATGTACAAATCATATAAAGACCAGATGCTTTTGTATCCCAAGGAATTGTATTAGGCGCAGGTCTTCTCCAATTAGAAATATTTAATTTTATACCCTCAACTTTTAATTTTGGATCAAAGTAAGATCCCCATTCCCATGTTGCAATTGCAACATGAATTTTTGTTTGTTGTGCAGAAATTGCCATCATCTCGCTTCCTCTCCAAATAGTAGGTCTCACATAACCATTTTCTACTTTTTGAACTGCAATTATTTTATTACAAGCGTCATTAATTTCTGCTTCTGAATAAGGAATAGTCATTCCCATCCTTTTTGCTGAATAAAAAAGTCTTGATGTATGCTCTTCTAATTTAAATATAGATCCATCATAAACTCTTTCACCCTCAAATACACAACTAGCATAATGTAAGCCATGGTTTAGAACATGTATCTTGGCGTCAGCCCAATCTACAAGCTCACTATTATACCAAATTTTTCCAGATCTTTTGTCGTACGGTATCATTTATGAAATAAAAATTATTACTGAAAAATATCTTTGTATCTGTAATATGTCAATATAACTTACCTATCATGAAAGAACTTTTATATTTAAAAGATGATCAACTTAAAGATCTCATTGAAAAGTTGTTTGTCGGATATAGAGAAATCTTTTCAGACTCTAAAAAGGTTCTTGATAAGTATTCTATTGGGCTAGCTCATAACAAGGTCATACATTTATTATCAATGTATGAGGGCATCTCTATTTCTGAGCTGCTAAAAAGACTAAAAGTCACCAAACAGAGTTTAAATAGAGTGCTTAAAGATTTAATTAAACTAGAAGCGATTGATTTTAAAAAAGATGAGCAAGATACAAGGGTAAAGCATGTTTTTTTAAATGATAAAGGCAAAATCATTTCTGAGGAAATATTTCAGTCGCAAAAAAAAAGAATATATAACGCTCTGCTTAACTCAAAATCAGAGGAAGTTTTAAACTTTGATAGCGTTCTACATAAAATAATAAATGGATAATTATTTAGCTCATATTCTTGTAGTTGATGATGATGAGGGAATAAGAACTTTAGTAAAAAAGTATTTAAATGAAAATCAATATTTAATTAATACTGCTAGTAGTGCAGAAGATGCTTCTGAAAAAATTAAAATTATAAAATTTGATCTAATAATTCTCGATATTATGATGCCAGGCAAAAGTGGCTTAGAGTTTATTCAAGAAAATAAAAAAGATTTGGATACACCGATTATTCTTTTAACAGCAAAAGGCCAAGCAGCAGAAAGAGTTGAAGGTTTGGAAGTTGGTGCAGATGACTATTTGTCAAAACCCTTTGAGCCAAAAGAACTTCTTTTGCGAATAAAAAATATTTTAGATAAGACAAAAAAAATAGATCAAAAAAGAGTTATTGAATTTGAAAATATTAAAATTGATTTAAACAAACAATTAATATTCAAAAATAAAACAGAATATAAAATTAATAATACAGAAAAAATTATCTTAGAAAAAATGATAAATAATCCTGGCAAAACATTTGAGAGATTAGAAATAGGAAAATTAATTGATTTAGATAAAGAAAGATCAATTGATGTCATTATTACACGATTAAGAAAAAAAATAGAATTAGATCCAAAAAATCCTAAATTTCTACAAACAATAAGAGGTGCTGGTTATGTTTTATGGATTGAGTAAATTTATAAAAGATCTGCTGCCTAAAAGATTATTTTATAGAGCGCTACTAATTGTAGCTGTTCCTGTAATAGTTATTCAATTGATAATCACTATCGTTTTTTTTGATAGCCTGTGGATTAAAACTAATCAAGGTATGACGAGAGCACTTGTTAATGAAGTTAAAACTTTTATTGAAGTTTATAACAACGATAACTACGATAAGAATGAGATCACTAATCTTTTTTCCCTTTATCAAGATTTAAATATTGAGTTTGTTGAAGACAATGAATTTAATTACATTTATGACGAAAGATGGTTCAGCCCTGTAGATAGAACACTCAGAAGGGAATTGAAATCAAGGTTTGGTTTAGGAGAATATTGGTTTAGTACGACTAATTATAAAGAGTTAATAGATTTAAGAATTAAATTTCAAGATGGTTACTTTAAATTTCTAATTCCAAAAGATCGAGTAAGTAGTTCTTCTGCAAGAATCTTTGGTTTGTGGATAACGGTACCGGCATTTGTAATGATTATAATATCCTTAATATTTTTAAAAAATCAAACCCGACCTATCACAGCTCTAGCAAAAGCAGCTGAAAAATTTGGTAAAGGGGAAGAGGTCGATGAATTTAAACCTTCAGGAGCATCTGAAATTAGACAAGCTGGTTTGGAATTCGATCGAATGAGAAAAAGAATATTAAGACATCTTAATCAAAGATCTGAAATGCTTTCAGGTATAAGTCACGATCTAAGGACACCTTTAACTAGAATGAAATTACAAACAGCTTTTATTAAAGACAACGATATCTCTAGTAAACTAGTAGATGACATTAACGAAATGGAAAAAATGTTGAATGAATATCTGCAATTTACTAGCTCAACTTACCTTGAAAAAGTTGAATTATTTAATCTGAGTGAACTACTCGAAGAAATAATTAAGAAGTATAATAATCAAAATATTTCAAAGAATATTACTGAAAGAGTTTATTATAATGGAAGAAAAAATTTAATTAGACGTTGTATCAATAACTTAATTGATAATGCTTTAAAATATGGAGAAAATATTAATATTGAACTATCAAAAAAAAATACAAATATATTCATTAAGATTGAAGATGATGGTCCTGGAATACCTGAAAATGAATATGACAATGTGTTTAAGCCATTCTACAAAATAGATAAAGGTAGAAGTGAGTCAAAATCTAGTGTTGGATTGGGGCTTTCAATTGCCTCAGATATATTGCGATCACATGGAGGTAATATAAAATTAGAAAAGTCTAAATTAAACGGACTTGAAGTTAGGATCTTTTTGCCTGTTTAGTTTTTTTTTTCTTTTGTGAATTAAACTTTTCAATTTTTTTTTCTAAAATTTCAACTCTTTTAGACAATACTTCAAATTCATCTTTACTTGTAAGTTTCATTTTAAAAACAATTTCATCTCTTTTAGACTTTAGAATTGTCATCAATTCATTTGCTAAATCTCTTGATGAAACAAGACCTTGTTCAAATAATTTTGCGAATTTATCAAATACAAATTTAGAATTTTTCATATATTTATTTATTATCTTAATATAATTATATCTTATATTTAATTATTTATTATGTTCATCAATAATTTTGACCCAGTAGCATTAGAAATTTTTTCTCTTGAAATACGATGGTATTCACTTGCATACATAATGGGGATTTTAATAGGCTGGTTTTTAGCAAAAAAATTTCTTATTGGTAAAAATATCTACACTAGATTTGATGATTACATCACATACGTAATTATTGGATTAATATTAGGTGGAAGATTTGGCTATGTATTATTTTATAACTTAGGTTTTTATATCAACAATCCTCTAGATGTATTCAAATTATGGCAAGGTGGGATGTCATTTCATGGTGGGGTTTTGGGTATAATTATTGCAAGTATTTTATTCGCTAAAAAAAATAATGATGATGTTTTTGAATATCTTGATGTAATAGCGCTAGTTGCTCCTATTGGTATTTTTTTTGGAAGACTTGCAAATTTTATCAATTCTGAACTTTATGGATACGAAACAAACCTGCCCTGGGGTGTAAAGTTTGTTCAAGTAGATGATTTATACAGACATCCGACTCAACTTTATGAAGCATTTTTTGAAGGTTTTGTTTTATTTTTTGTACTTTTATTCTTTAGAAAAAAAGAAAGATTTAAAATTGCAGGGATACTATCTTCATTGTTTTTAATCTTTTATTCTATTTTTAGATTTATAATAGAATACTTTAGAGTGCCAGATGAACAATTGGGTTATTTAATTTTAAATGCTACAATGGGTCAAATCATAAGTTTTGTATTTTTTGTAGCTGGAATACTTTTATTTTTTTCAAAAATTAATGTTCAAAAAAAAACGTAGTATAACTCTCGATAATTTCATTGAGTATTGTCTATACGACAAAAAAAATGGATATTATATGACCAAAAATCCATTTGGTATCACCGGTGATTTTATTACAGCTCCAAATATTTCAAGATTATTTTCTGAAATGATTGCTATCTGGACAATTAATTTTTGGGAAAATTTAGGATGTCCCAAAAAATTTAATCTAATTGAACTTGGCGCAGGGAATGGTGAAATGATGAAAATTATGATTGAAAGTTTCAAGAGATTTCCAACTTTTTTAAATTGTTGCAAAATAATTATTCATGAAAAAAGCCCAAAATTAATTAAGACTCAGAAAGATAAAATTAAGTATAAAAATGTTGAATGGATAAAAAATTTTAAAAGTTTGAGTAAGTTGCCAAGCATTTTTTTAGCTAATGAATTTTTTGATGCAATACCAATTAAACAATTCACAAAAGAAAAAAAAATATGGTACGAAAGATTGGTTAAAAGTTCAAAAAATAGTCTTATTTTTGATAAAAAAAAAATAAATATTAAAAAATTAGAAAATAAAACTAATTTTAAATTTTTGAAAAATCAAAATTTCATTGAGTATTCTCCAAAAGGAATAAAGTATCTCAAAGACATTATGAAATTCATTGATAGGTATAAAGGTGGATTATTAATTATTGACTATGGTTACTACGAAGAAAAATTTCAAAATACACTAAAGGCAATTTATAATAAAAAACATTCTAATTTGTTAGAAAATATTGGAAAGTCAGATATAACTCATAATATCAATTATCATTTGTTTGATAAGATTGTAAAAAGTAATAAAAATTTAAATAATAAATACACTACTCAAAAAAAATTTTTGACTAATCTTGGAATTTTTCAAAGAGCAGAAATTTTAAGCAAAAACAAAAAATTTTCTGAAAAAGCTGATATTTTTTATAGGATCAAAAGATTAACAGATGATGAACAAATGGGAGATTTGTTTAAAGTAATGTTAATAAAGAATTCTAGCATTAAATCTCAATTAGGATTTGAAAATTGATAAAATCAAAAAAATTATCCCATTTTTCCAAAATTAATCATGGATTTTTTAACAGAAACGGTGGTGTTTCTAATGGTATCTATAAAAGTTTAAATTGCGGTATCGGGTCAAATGACAAAAAGATTAATGTAAAAAAAAATCTAAAAATTGTTAAGAAAAAATTAGGCTCTAAATCAAAAGAGATTTTTTTGGTGAAGCAGTTTCATAGTAATAAATTTATATATTTAGATAAAAATTCAAATATTAAAAATAGAAGTATAGCTGCTGATGCAATTGTAACTGAAAAAAAAGGAATGCCAATTGCAGTTTTAACTGCAGATTGTGTGCCAATTTTAATATATGATGATCATAGAAAAATGATTGCAGCTATTCATGCTGGGTGGCGTGGTGCTTACAAGGGCATTGTTCAAAAAGTTATTCAATTTATGCTAAAAAAAGGGTGCAAACCAAAAAATATAGTTGCTGCAATTGGCCCCGCTATATCAAAAAAAAACTATGAAGTTCAATTAGAATTTAAAAAAAGATTTATAAAAAATAATAAAAAAAATACCAAATTTTTTACTACTACAAAAAAAATGATCAATTTTGATTTGAAAGGTTATGTTAAGAGTCAAATTCAATCAAATTTAATTAGTAAAATTGATCTAATAGATATTGATACGTTTGATCCAAAAAATAATTTTTTTAGTGCCAGAAAATCTTTAAAACTTAAAAATGATGATTATGGTAGAAATATATCTGTAATTATGATTAATTGAGCTATCAATGAAATTATTATCCGGAAACAGTAATAAGCCTCTTTCTAAACAGATTGCTAAGTTTTTAAAATCTAAACTTGTAAATTCTAGTATTCGAAAATTTTCTGATGGCGAGATATATATTGAAATTAATGAAAATATTAGAGGAAACAGTATATTCATTATTCAGTCAGTTTCATCACCAGCAAATGATAATTTAATGGAACTTTTACTTTGTATTGATGCCTTAAAAAGATCTTCAGCAAAAAATATTACTGCGGTAATCCCCTACTTTGGATATGCAAGACAAGATAGAAAAGTTGTACCAAGAACCTCTATATCGGCAAAACTAGTTTCTAATTTAATTACAAAAGCTGGTGCAGATAGAGTGGTAACAGTTGATTTACATGCAGGACAAATTCAAGGATTTTTTGATATACCGGTTGATAATTTATTTGCTACTCCAATATTTGCAAGACATGTAAAGAAAAAAATAAAAAATAAAAATTTGATATGTGTTGCGCCAGATGTCGGCGGAACAGAAAGAGCTAGAGCTTTGGGTAAATTACTTAATGTGGGTTTAGCTATTGTTGATAAAAGAAGACCAAAACCTGGACAATCTCAAGTAATGAATGTCATAGGAAGTGTTAAAGATAAAACATGTATAATAGTTGATGATATAATTGACTCTGGTGGAACAATAGTTAATGCCGCAAAAGCACTTAAAGATAGAGGGGCAAAAGAAGTTTATGTTTATATAACTCACGGAGTACTAAGTGGTGAGGCGGTAAAAAAGATAAAAAATTCAGTTATTAAAAATTTAGTGATCACGGATACAATTGATAACTTTGAAAAAGTTAAAAGTGCTAAAAATATTGAAGTTTTATCAATTTCTGGATTGATGGGAGAGGCCATTAAAAGAATATCCAACTCAACTTCGGTGTCAGATTTATTTAAATAATTACCTTGAGTTATTCCCAAACATGGGCTAAAAACCTGTGTTTTTATGATTTCATTAGACGCTACCGTAAGAAATAATACAACTAAAGGACAGTTAAGCGCCATTAGAGATGATGGAAATGTGCCTGCTATAATCTATGGTGGTAAAGGTGAAAATGAAAAGATTTCAATATCAAAAAAAATTTTAAAAGCGACAATTGAAAAAGAAAATTTCTTATCAAATATAATTTCAATATCTGTTAATGGTAAAAACCAAAATGTTTTACCTAGAGAAGTAGTTTATGATGTTCTAACAGATGAACCTATTCATGTTGATTTCTTAAGAGTAGTACCAGGAGTTAAAATTAGAATTGAAGTTCCAGTAGAATTTATTAATCATGAAAAATCACCAGGTCTTAAAAGAGGTGGGGTTCTTAACATTGTAAGAAGAAAAGTTGAATTAAAATGTCCAAGTGAAAAAATACCTGAAAAACTAACTTTGGATCTTGATGGAGTTGACATTGGAGAAAGTTTTAAAATTTCATCTGTAAAATTAGAGAGTGACGTTGTTCCAACTATTCAGGGAAGAGATTTCGTTATTGCCACATTAGCAGCCCCTACTGTTATGAAAGAACCTGAAAAACCAGCTGAAGAAGCTGAAGCTGCAGATGGAGCAGCAGCTGAAGGTGCAGCGGCTGAAGGTGCAACAGCTGAGGGTGATAAAAAAGAAGGCGAAGATAAAAAAGCTGCTGAAGAAAAAAAATAATCAATTAATTAAGATTAATAATCCAATAAATTTATGCTTTTATTTGTAGGTCTTGGCAACCCAACACCGGACAGTGAAAATAATCGACATAATGTAGGATTTAAAATTATCGATGCAATTAATAAAAAATTTGGGTTATCAAAACAAAAACCTAAATTTAAAGGATTGTTAACCACTGGAAATATTGAAGGTGAAAAAGTTTATGCAATAAAACCATTAACTTTTATGAATAATTCTGGAATCTGCATAAGAGAACTTTTAGAATATTTTAAATTTGATGCTGAAGATGTAGTTGTTTTTCATGATGATCTAGATGTTGAGTTTGGAAAAATAAAAGCAAAATTTGGTGGCTCAAGCGCAGGTCATAATGGAATAGCTTCTATTGATAAATTTATTGGAAAAGATTATTCAAGAGTAAGAATTGGTATAGGTAAACCTCAAACTCCAATTGAAATAGCTGATTATGTATTACAAAATTTTGATGAAGATGAGTTGGCTGGAATTAATAAGATTTCTGAAAATATAACTGATTCAATTGGAGATCTGATCAAAAAAAAATTAGATTTATTTTCTAGTACTGTAAATAATAAAAAATGAGTTTTAAGTGTGGAATAGTAGGTTTGCCAAACGTAGGTAAGTCAACTTTGTTTAATGCATTAACAGACTCAAGCAAAGCCCAAGCTGCAAATTTTCCATTCTGCACAATAGATCCAAATGTTGGAGTTGTACCCGTTCCAGATGAAAGACTGATCAATCTTGCAAAAGTATCAAATTCAAAAAAGATAATTAATACTACAATTTCTTTTGTTGATATTGCTGGTTTGGTTAAAGGAGCGTCTAAGGGTGAAGGTTTAGGAAATAAGTTTTTATCACACATTAGAGAGGTAGATGCGATCATTCATATGATTAGATGCTTTGACTCAGATGACATTCAAAATGTTAATCCAAATGTAGATCCAATTAGAGATTTAGAAATAATTGAAACAGAAATGATGTTGGCTGATTTAGAGTCTATTCAAAAAAGACTTGAAAAAAGTAATAAAAAAAATGTCGATGAAGAACAACTAAAGATTTTAGAGATAGCCCAAGATTGTATCAACAACAATAAAGATTTATCTATTTTAAAAGAACAATTTGATAAAAAAACTCTTAACCAAAGTGGATTATTATCAATAAAACCTAAGATTTTTGTATGTAATGTAGATGAACAAAGTGTTCAAAATGGAAATCAATATACTAAAAGTTTTATAGATAAATTTGGTGAAGAAAATACCTTGATTGTATCTGCAGATATAGAAAATCAAATCAATGCACTAGAAAAAGAAGAGCGTAAAAATTATATGGAAATGATCGGTTTAAACCAAACTGGATTAGACTCTTTAATTCAAAAGGGTTACAAAATTTTAGAGCTAGACACTTATTTTACCTCTGGTCCAGAAGAAACAAGAGCTTGGACTATAGAAAAAAATTGCACTGCTCCTAAAGCTGCTGGAGAAATCCATACAGATTTTGAAAAAGGATTTATTAGAGCTGAAACAGTCTCTTATGAGGATTTTGTTGCTAATGAAGGATGGGTTAATTCTAAAAATAATGGTAAAATGAGACTTGAGGGTAAAGATTATATTGTCAAAGATGGTGATGTATTAAACTTCCGTTTCAACACGTGACCATATTTTTTTCATACTGAAATAAACTAATACAGTTAAAATTATCAAATACACTATAGCTTTAAAACCCATTTGATGTCGAGCTTCTAAATGAGGTTCTGCAGCCCACATTAAAAACGTGATAACATCTTTTGACATCTGTTGCACAGAAGCCTCTGTACCGTCTGAATATTCTACAATACCTTCAGAAAGAGGTGCAGCCATTTTAATTTTGTTTCCATACATATATTTATTGTAATAAACACCATCATCTAAGGTTACTCCCATTGGGGGATCTTCATAACCTTGCAATAAAGAGTATATATAGTCAGCTCCACCACCTCTTGCCTTAATCAATACTGACATATCCGGAGGATACGCTCCACCATTGGCTGCTTTAGCGGCTTCTACATTTTCATATGGCTTTTTAAATTTATCAGATAGTTTTCCAGGTCTAGTAAACATTTCACCATCTGCATTAGGTCCATCAGTTATCTCAAAAGAAGCAGCAATTACTTTTGCCTCATCCTCAGAAAACTCTGGTCCACCTTTTTCTGACAAATTTCTATAACTTAAATATTTCATCGAGTGACAAGAAGCACATACCTCAGTATAAACTTGATACCCTCTTTGTAATTGAGCTCTATCAAACTTCCCAAATAAACCCTTAAAACTCCAATCCGTTTTTAAATATTCTACTTTTTCAGCAGATTTCAATGGTGTGAAATTAATAATAAATAAAAAAACTAAAAAAATTTTAAATAAGTTTTTCACTTTAGTTTTTTAAACTCTCTTTATTTCTTGCAGCAGCCATATTGGAAGATCCACCTAAAACTGGTTCCGTAATACTTAATGGCACTGGCAAGGTTTTCTCTTTAAATCCTAAAACTGGCAAAATTACTAAGAAGTGTAAGAAATAATATGCTGTTGCAACTCTTGCTATTAATAAATAAAGCCCCTCAGCAGGCATTGCGCCCATGTAACCAAGAATAAGTACATCAGCCACCAGTATCCAATAAAACTGTTTATATAATGGTCTAAAAACTGCAGATCGTATTTTTGATGTATCTAGCCAAGGTAAAGCAGCTAAAATTAAAATTGCAGACAACATTGCAACTACACCTAAAAGCTTATCGGGTACTGATCTTAAAATTGCATAAAATGGTAATAAATACCACTCTGGCACTATATGAGCTGGAGTAACTAAAGGATCTGCTTCAATGTAATTATCTGCATGACCTAATATGTTAGGTGTGTAAAAAACAAAAAAAGCAAAAACAATCATGAACATTAATAATGCAAACCCGTCTTTAATAACAATATAAGGATGGAAAGGCACAGTATCTTTTGATGGTTTTTTAATATCTATTCCAACTGGATTATTATTTCCTGGAACGTGTAAAGCCCAAATATGCAAAACCACAAGTCCTAAGATTAGGAAAGGAATTAAATAATGTAATGTAAAAAATCTTGTTAGTGTCGGATTATCAACTGAATAACCACCCCACAACCAAGTTACAATACCCTCACCCACTAAAGGGATAGCGCTAAATAGATTTGTTATTACTGTTGCTCCCCAAAAACTCATTTGTCCCCAAGGCAAAACATAACCCATGAACGCCGCTGCCATCATTAACAGATAAATTATAATACCTATAATCCATATTATCTCTCTAGGTGCTTTGTATGATCCATAAAATAGAGATCTAAAAATATGAATATATACTGCCAAGAAAAACATCGAAGCACCATTCGCATGTATGTATCTTATAAGCCAACCATAATTCACATCTCGCATGATGTGTTCAACACTATCAAATGCCATATCAGCATGAGCAATATAGTGCATGGCCAAAGTTAAACCAGTTACAATTTGAGTGATCAAACAGAATGTTAATATTCCACCAAACGTCCACCAGTAATTTAAATTTTTTGGTGTAGGGTAATCAGTTAAATGATTTGCCAATGACAGTAATGGTAGACGATCATTAAACCATTTACCTACTTTTGATTTTGGCGTGTAATCATGGTCGCTCATAATTATCCAATCTTAATTGTGTTAGAGTCAACAAATTCATATTCTGGAACTTCCATGTTCCATGGTGCAGGGCCTTTTCTAATTCTTCCTGAAGTATCATAATGCGAACCATGACATGGGCAAAACCAACCATCATAATCGCCTTTATCATTTAATGGTACACATCCAAGATGTGTGCAAACTCCTAACATGACCAACCATTCTGGATTTTTTACTCTATCTTCATCTTTTTCTGGATGAATTAAATCTTCCATCTTAACTGCCCTTGCCTCAGCAATTTCTTCCTCTGTTCTTCTTCTTATAAAAACTGGTTTACCTCTCCATAAAACTGTAATTGTATTACCGGGTTTTACTGAGCTAATGTCTACCTCTGTACTTGCTAACGCTTTAACGGAAGCATCAGGATTCATTTGATCGATAAGAGGCCATGCTACTGCACCCGCTCCTACTGCTCCTAGGGCATAGGTTGCTGTAAACAAAAAATCTCTTCTTTCTGGTTTTTTTTCAGACATCTAGAATTTAATTTAGAGTTATTTAATATATGAATTCATATAATAAAAAAGTATTTTTTCTATGGAAACAATGACACATAATTCAAGTTATCAAGGGGTAAAAATTGCATTATTTGAACCTGATATACCTCAAAATACAGCTGCAATAATTAGAACATGCGCATGTCTTGGTGCTAAACTTGAGATCATAGAACCATGTGGGTTCTTGCTTTCTGATAAAAGATTTAAAAGAGTTGTAATGGATTATATGGATGAAAAAGACATAAACTTTTATCAAAGCTATGATGAATTTTTTAAACAAAAACAAAAAGGCAGAATTGTACTAATGACAACTAAAGCTTCTGTATCTTATACAGAATTTAAATTTGAAAAAAATGATACCATATTATTTGGTCGTGAAAGCGCAGGTGTGCCTGAAAATATTCATAAAATTGTACAAAATAGATTAAAAATACCAATGGAAAATAACAAACGATCATTAAATCTTGCATCATCTGTTGCAATTATTTTAGCGGAGTGTTTAAAGCAAACAAAATGGACTTAGATATTAAAAAAGACCTAACAAGTAATTGGTTTAAATTACTTCAGGATGCATTTTGTAATGATATTTCTAAATTAGAAAATCATAAAACAAAATTCAAATCAACTACATGGAAAAGAAACCCTGACAAAGACGAAGGTGGAGGTGAGTACAGAATATTAAGAGATGGAAAAGTATTTGATAAAGTAGGTGTAAATTATTCAAAGGTTTATGGAAAATTTCCAAAAAAATTTCAAAAAAATATACGTGGTGCAAGTAAAGATCCAAGATTTTGGGCCTCAGGAATATCTGTAGTGATGCATATGAAAAATCCTTTGATACCTGCTATGCATTTTAACACTAGGTTTATATCTACAACTCAACAATGGTTTGGTGGAGGGATGGATGTTACTCCATCTAAAAAAGACGACTTAGAGAAAAAAGATTTTCACAAGGATTTGATGAAAATGTGTAACCGACATAATAAAAATTATTATAAGAAATATAAAAAATGGTGTGATGAATATTTTTATTTACCTCACCGTAAAGAACCAAGGGGTATTGGTGGAATTTTCTTTGATTACAAAAATGATAATTTTGAAAAAGATTTTAAATTTGTTAGAGATGTTGGTGTTACATTCCAAATGCTGTTTAATAAAATTATAAGAAAAAAACTTAACAGAAAATGGACTTTAAATGATAAAGAATTACAATATATCAAAAGAGGTAGATATGCTGAGTTTAATTTATTATATGATAGAGGTACAAAATTTGGATTACAAACTGGTGGCAATGTGGAAGGAATTTTAATGTCTCTTCCCCCTCTGGCAAAATGGAAATAATATGGACAAAGAACCAATAACCCTTAATGGATTAGAAAAATTAAAAGAGGAATTAGTTTATTTAAAAGAAAAAAAAAGACCTGAGATAGTTGCAGCTATTGCAGAAGCAAGATCACACGGAGACTTAAAAGAAAATGCTGAATATCATGCTGCAAAAGAGGAGCAGTCTCACAATGAAGGGAGAATAACTGAAATTAATGATATTATTGCAAGAGCTAATGTAATTGATGTAACTAAAATGAATAATGAAGGTAAGGTTATTTTTGGCTCTACTGTTTATCTTGAAAACTTAGATACAGGTGAAAAAATTAATTATAAAATTGTTGGAAAAGATGAAGCTGACCTAAAACAAAAACTTATTTATTTTCAATCTCCTATTGGCAAAGGATTAATTGGAAAAAACAAAAAAGATCTTGTTGAAATTAATACACCCGCAGGAACAAAAAATTTTGAAATTATAGACGTTAAATATATCTAGCGATTTACTATTTTATCTATCTGCTTTTCAGACAACTTAAAATTGTTATTCACCCACTCTTCTTCAATGTTCTTAAGTTTAATTCCTAAATTTTTACCCTCAGTCATTTGATATTTATCCATTAAAAATTGTGCTCCAAAAGGCATTGAAGGTGGATTTTTGGATTGAAATTGTTCAATTAATTTCAAAATTTTTTTATCAATCTTTTTTGAAGTAAAAATTCTAAAGCTTAAAATATCAATTAAAGCTTGCTTGCCCATATAATAAAATATTTTATTCAGATTTTTTTCAGTAAAAGATTTTGCAGAGATTTTATCTTTATAAAAATTATCTATTATTTTGAGACGTTTTTGGTCCTTTTTAGAAATATTAAATTTATAAATAAAATAATCAGTATTATCCGTTCCATCAATTAATAAAATTGAGAGTAAAAATATAAAATCTGACTCGTTAATCTTGTCTTTTGCAAAACTATTCGGATTTGAAAATAATCTAAAATTTTTAAGCTGAGGAAAAATAATCTCAAATAACTCAAGAGAAAATTTATCTTTTGAAAGCTTAATTATACTATTTGATTTAAAAAATTTTTTTAATTCATTTAATAATCTTTCTTTAGATAAATTAGAAATTCCAACTATATTTTTTTTTATAATTTTTGAAGTTTCGGGTTCATGATTATGATTTGAATAACTTAGGTGGAATCTTAAATAGCGCAGTATTCTCAAAAAATCTTCTTTAATTCTTTGCTCCGGGTCACCAATAAACTTTACCAGCCCTTTTTCTAGATCTTCTTTTCCATTGAACGGATCAAATAAATTTCCCTCAATATCAGAGTAAATTGCATTAATGGTAAAATCTCTTCTGGATGCATCTTTTTTCCAATCAGTAGAAAATTTTACTTGAGCATGTCTACCATCAGTTTCAACATCTTCTCTTAAACTAGTTATCTCAAAATTATAACCTTCTATAACAGCAGTTATCGTTCCATGCTCAATCCCAGTTTCATAAAAATTGATATTATTTTTTTTTAAAACTTCGCAAACTTGCTGTGGATTTAAATTGGTTGCTAGATCAATATCATCGACTAATTCTTCTTTTATTATTTTTCTAATACAACCGCCTACGTATCTAACTTCAGAATTAGATGAATAATTATTTATTGAATTAAAAATTTTTTTAACTGGAGTATTTTTTGATAAATCTAAAATTTTTTTTGTTACACTGTTTAAGTTGTGGGTCCTTTTAATGAATTTGTCTAAAAAGTTAATCATATTTGGCTGGGGCGCTAGGATTCGAACCTAGGATGCAGGTACCAAAAACCCGTGCCTTACCGCTTGGCTACGCCCCAATAGTATTTTCGTATAACACAAAAAAATTAAATTTATATAGTTTTTGAAGTTTTGCACCAGTAATTTCTAAATTGTTTTTTTACTTTTTTTGCCGCTTCTTTACAGCTTTCTGATGAATTGAAGTAAGCAATCATAGTTGATCCAGATCCTGTCATTCTTACAAATTTAGCGTTAGGTAATTTTACTAAAAAATTCTTTAAACTTTTAAGTCTGGGGTAGCTCTCTATAGCAATTAGCTCTAAGTCATTTTTTTTATTACTCAAATAATCTACACTCATATAATTATTAGAAATTGAAGTAAATTCTGGTTTATGAAATTTTTTTACTTTTGAGTAAATTTTTTTTGTTGAGCAACCAAAGCTTGGTTTAACGAGTAAAGTATAAAATTTTCTGCTTGAGGATATAGTTTTAATTGTGCCATTTCCTTTTAAAACTAAATTTTTTAAGTACAAACCTAAAATAACATCAGACCCAATAGTTTTTGACAATTCTATGATCTCTTTTTTTTTAATTTTTATTAGTTTTTTTTTAATAAAAAAATTCAAAATACTTGCTGCATTCATTGAGCCTCCTCCTAGTCCAGCTTTAGAAGGGATATTTTTTTTAATAATGATTTGATATTTGTTCTTAAGTAATTTTTTTTTTTCAATATTCTCTAATAACTGAGAAACTGTATTTTTAGAATTAATTCCACTTGAAAATTTTCCAAAAAATCTAACTTCATTATATTTCTGGTTAACTTTTTTAATTTGAATTTCATCATGCAAATCTAAGAAACTAACTATACTCTCTATTTTGTGAAGTATTTTAGATTTACCAACTATATTTAAAGCCAAATTAATCTTTGCGTGAGATTTGATCTTTGTATAACTCATTATGAGTTTTGTGGGCCAGTTATTAATTTATCTTTTATTTGATTTAATAAATCTTCTTCTGCATCTTCCATCTTAAGTACCATAGACCAAAAATAACGTGCCTGTATTTTTCTATCTAATTTCCACAGAATATCAGCGTAGTGATCGTTGACAATCGGATCATCTGGCATTAATTCAACGGCTCTTTTTAGAAATTGTTCAGCCCTGACATAATCATCAACTAAGTAATAAGCCCAACCTATTGAGTCAATTATATAGGGATCGTTATTTTCTTGTTCATAGGCTTTCTCCAACATTTCAATTGCCTCATCAATTTTAAAATCTCTTTCAAGCCATGAATAAGCTAAATAATTTAATACGTAAGCATCATTTGGATTGATACTAAGGGAGGCTAAAAGATCTTCATCCGCTTTTACGTATTCTTTTAATCTCTCATAACTTCCTCCTCTTCTATATAATAAGTCAGCTTTAACTTCACTATCACTCTCTAATTTATCAATAATCAAAGAATAATACTTAATTGCTGTTTTATAATTTTTTGAGTTTTTATAAAAATTTGCAATGTCAAAAATAAATTTATTATTTGGATTTTCTATCTTCTCAAATTTAGAGGCAATATAATTTAATGCCTCCTCATCATTTCTGGTTTTTGCAATTATTTGCGCTTCTTTCTTTAATCTAAACCAATAATAAAAGTCATGATTTTTATTAAAATTTTTTAAAACACTTTTTGATTTTTCATAATTTTTATTGAGATATAAATTTTCAGCTACTAGTGAAAAATTAAAAACAAACTTAGGATTTAAATAAGTTGATAAACTTAAATAAAAATTTGATTTCTCAAATTCATTCTGTGAAGAAAATAAATTAGAAATTAAGAATAAAAACTCTCCAACAATATCGTTATGATCATTACATGAAAAAACTTTACTAAATTCTTTATTTTGATTTCTATCAATCCAACTTTTACCTTGGGATAGTAGTAAAGTTGTGTTTACATATTCTAGCTCTTCTGTAATAGCTTTTGCATCTTCTATTCTGTTTTTTTCAATTAAGTGTGTTAAATAAAAATAAATATATCTTGAGTAATCTGCTTGACTATTATTTATTAGCGTTGAAAAAAAAGTGTCAGTGCTTTCATCGTCTAAATAACATCGTTGAAAAGTTTCAGATATTAAAGATAGGTTTCCAAAATTTAGTTTTTCTTTGCTAACTTTTTTATATTTAAAAACATTAGCATACTGAATGAGCGAGTTTACAATAATAAAATTAAATCTGTCTCTTTTAAATTCTTCTGGTACTTCAGACAAAACTTCTAATGCTTTGTTGATATTGTTTTTTTTTAAGTGATCTAAGGCTAATAAAACATAGGCTTCAAAAAATTGTGAATTATTTTTTTCATCATTAATTCTTATTAGGTTAATTGCTTGAGCAACTTTATCCTCTAAAACTAAAGTGGTCACGAGCTTTTCTAAATAAGGATCATGTCGATTGATTAAAATTTTAGAAGTATTAAAAAATTCTAATGCATCAGAATTTTTCTGATTTTCTAAAGCTACAATTCCAGAAAAATATTTAGATAAATTTCTTGAACTAAATTCACTAAAACTAGTACTTTTAGATAATAATGGGCTCTGGTACAGTAGTGTAAAAATTAGTATGAATAATATTCTTCTTTTAAACATATGGACAAATTAATATGACCAAAAAATCTTTAGATCAGGATATGTCTTATAGAGAAGAGCTATTAAATTCAATAGAGCCAAATTTCATTTTTAGCAAAAAACCAATAAATAGATTTAAAATTCAAAAAACTAACAGCAATAATAATAAATTAGATAAAAGTGCAGAGCTTTTAGAACTCAAAAATCACATAAATTCAATTCAAAATTGCAATCTTAAAGATAATTCTAAAAAATTAATTATGGGAGATGGAAATATTAACAGCCCTATCATGATTATTGGAGAAGCTCCTGGGGAGGAAGAAGAAAAAACAGAAAAAACTTTTCAAGGAGAGTCTGGTGCATTGTTGGAAAAAATGCTTAAAGCAATTGATATTCTAAAGAATGATGTTTACTCAACTTATGCAATAAATTTTAGGCCACCAGAGGATAGAAAACCAACAACTCAAGAAATTAAAAGATATTCTATATTTTTAAAAGAGCATATTTCAATTATTGATCCAAAAATAATTATTCTTTTTGGAAGCACTGCGATGGAATCTGTTATCTCATCAAATGAAAGAATTTCCAATGAGAGAGGCAAATGGAAAGAAATTATTCTTAAAAATAAAACATATCCTTTGATGATAACATTTAGTCCTTCTTATTTAATTCGATTTCCTGAAAATAAAAAATTTTCTTGGGAAGATTTAAAGAAAATTAGACAAAAAATTTTAGATTTAAAAATAAAGTTTTAATGAAAGTTATTGCTGGTGTAGATGAGGTTGGCAGAGGTAGTTTAATAGGACCAGTTTACGCTGCAGCAGTTATTTTAAATAAAAATATAAATATCAAATTATTAAAAGACTCTAAAAGTATTAAAAAGGAAGAAAGAGAAATTTTATCTAAATACATAAAAAAAAATTCTATCTGGGCTATCGGGAAAGCATCAAAAAATGAGGTTGATAAAATTAATATTTTACAAGCAAGTTTACTTGCAATGAAAAGAGCAATTAAAAAACTTAAGAAAAAACCCTCTTACGTATTAGTTGATGGTAACAAAATTCCTGTGATGAATAACTATAAAATGAAAGCTATTATAAAGGGAGATACAAAAATACCTGCGATCTCTGCCGCCTCGATAATTGCAAAAGTTGCTAGAGATAATTTTATAATTTTACTATCCAAAAAAAATAAAGGTTACTATTGGGAAAAAAATTTTGGTTACGGCACTAAGCAGCACTTAAAAGCTTTAACAAAACTTGGTATCACCAAGCACCATCGAAAAACTTTTTCACCAGTAGCTAAAATATCCAAACACAACATCTAGTTATCACTTTAATAAGAAACACAAGGCGACTCCAAATATTTCAATCTCAGGTTGACCGTAGAATCCATTTCGAGTCTAATTAATTTTTACAAATGAATACCAATCTCAAAAATAAAATTATAAATGGAGATAGTTTGGAGGAGTTAAAAAAAATTCCAAGCGAAAGTTTTGATTTAATTTTTGCAGACCCCCCTTACAACTTACAATTAAAAAATGAATTAATCAGACCAGATAGATCAAAAGTAAGTGCTGTAAATGATAAATGGGATCAATTTGATAGTTTTAAAAAATATGATGAATTCACATACATGTGGCTCAATGAATGTAAAAGAATTTTAAAAAAAGATGGCGCAATTTGGGTTATAGGTAGTTACCATAATATATTTAGGGTTGGTACTGCAATTCAGAACTTGGGATTTTGGATATTAAATGATGTTATCTGGAACAAAAATAATCCTATGCCTAATTTTAGAGGGACACGTTTTACTAATGCGCATGAGACTTTAATCTGGGCATCTAAGAGTGAAAAATCTAAATACACATTCAATTATCAGTCTTTAAAGTGTTTAAATGACGATCTTCAAATGAGGTCAAATTGGGATCTACCAATTTGTAATGGTGCTGAAAGATTAAAGAAAAATGGAAAAAAAATCCACTCAACTCAAAAACCAGAGTCATTACTTCATAGAGTTTTATTAGCAACATCTAATAAAGGAGATATGATTTTAGATCCATTTTTAGGATCAGGAACAACAGCTACGGTCGCTAAGAAATTAGGTAGAAATTATTATGGTATAGAAAAAGAAAAAAATTATTTTAAAGCAGCTGAACAGAGATTAAGAAATACTAAACCAATAGAAGATAATTTACTAGATACGCTAAAAAATAATCGATCAAAACCAAGAATTCCTTTTGGCTCATTAGTTGAACTTGGAATTATTAAACCAGGCACTAGCATATTTGATAATAAGAAAAAAATAACTGCAAGAATTATGGCCGATGGAAGCATAAAACATAATCAAGCAGAGGGATCTATCCACAAAGTTGCAGCAACTATTTTGGGGGCAGAAAGCTGTAACGGATGGACTTACTGGCATTGTGATATAAATGGAAGAACTCACCCGATTGATTATCTAAGACAAAAATTTATTTCAAAAAATTAATTTTTATAAACTTTACCTAAATAACTATCTAAAAACTTTTTATTTTTAACTAAAATTTTAAGAACAAAGTTTCTGATATAAACTAGTAATGGGTTTGAAATGTGAAAAGCAAACTGATTTAATTTAGATCTTAGATTAACTCTTTTGGATTTGATAATTCTATTATTATAAAAATTATTTTTTTCATCAATAATATCTTTGTACAACTCAAATGCACTTTCAATCGACTGAGAAGCTCCTTGAGCAAATGATGGTGGATAAGCAAAAAAAGCATCTCCCAAACAAAAAATATTTTTTTCAGATTTATAAAATTCTTCACTAACAAACACTGGGAATATCTTTAAATCCTGAAGATTTTCCAAAATATTAATTGAAATTTTATTTTTTAATTTCTCTTTAATAGAGTTTAAGTATGAACCTTGATCAAAAAATTTGTAATTACTTAATTGATCTTGTGTTAATTTTTCTTTTAGAATGCCAATAAAATTGGTTTTTTGTCCTTTATTATCAACTGGATAAACAACATAGTGAAAATTAGATCCCATAGATATAGAGACATTATCTCTTTTAGCTTTTGGTAAATGCTCACTATCAATCAAACCTCTTATAGCGATAGAATTGTTAAATTTAGGTTTTATTTTATTGCTTGAAAGTAAAGATTTGCATTTTGAAAAAACACCATCTGCAATTATTAAATAATCACAATTTACAACATCACCTTGTTTAAAGTTTAGGCTTATTTTGTGGTCAGTATTGTTGATTTCGGTAATTTCATGATTAAATTTAATTACATGACTATCTAATTTTTCCACCAAAAATTTACTTAAAGTAGATCTTTTAAGAGAACTATATTTACAATCCTCATCATTAAATTTTGTAATATCTAAGTCACATATTTTTATTTCTTTGTTAGTCTGAAAAAAGTTAATTACAGTAGGATTAAATACTTCGTCTTTATCAAGGGTATTGAAACTTAATTTATTAAGCAATTTTATACAGTTACTTGATAATTGAATTCCATAACCTTTATTTAGATCAATAGAGTCTTTTTTTTCATAGATTGAAATTTGATAATTCTTATTTTTTTGAAATAAATTGGCAACAAATAAACCAGAAATTCCAGCACCTATTATTGCAATTCTTTTCATATTTTATTTTTTAAATGTCTAAATATTTTCTTAGTAAAAGTAGGCAAAGTATAATTATTTAATTTTCCAGGATCAATCCAAATAGCATTAGATGTATTAGTATAAAAATTTCCAAATTTGATTTGTATATACATGATCATATTTGAAATTTTTATATTCAAATCCTTTTTAAATTTACTAGATGCTTTTGTTTCTATCATAGGAAAAATTATAAAATTTTTTAAAAAATTAAATTTATTATTTTTAATTAAAAGATATTTATTGTTTTTTTTAATAATACTTAATTCAAAATACTTACTTTTATTTATCTTTTTTATTTTTGTTAAAACAAAATCTTTCTTTAAAAAAGACTTACAACTATTTATGAGGGGACACTCAGTACAGCTTGGGTTTTTAGGTTTGCATATGAGAGCACCTAACTCCATTAATGCTTGAGCATAATCACTTGATCTTTTTGAAACACCTAATAACTTTTTTTTCTTGATTAAGTAATCTTTGGATATTTGACTTGCTTTTTTTAAATAAAAATATCTTTTTAGAACTCTTTCAATATTTCCATCAAGAGGAATAAAAGGTTTATTAAACGCTATCGCAAGAATTGCACTGGCTGTGTAATCACCTATCCCCGGTAGTGTTTTTAATTTTTCAAAATCATCAGGAATTTTTTTATTGAAATCTGTGGTTATTATTTTTGCTGTTTTTTTTAAATTTTTTACCCTTGAATAATAACCAAGGCCCTCCCAGAGTTTAATTAATTTTTCTTCTTGGAATTCTGCTAAAGTCTCTAAATCTGGAATATTTTTTATGAAACGATTAAAATAAGGTATTACAGTTGCAACTTGAGTTTGCTGTAACATAAATTCACTAACTAATGTGTAATATTCTTTTTTTTTAGCTGAAGTTTTTATTCGCCATGGAAGTGATCTTTTATTAATATCATACCAATTAAGAATTTTATTTGTTATTAATAGACTTTTCATATGCAATCTAAAAATAGTTCTAAGCAGAGAAACACGGTCATTCAAGGCCTAAGATCATTCCGAGATACTTTACCAAAAAATGTCAAAAAAATTATTAATAAAAAGGGACACATTTTTTCAGAAACATTAAATAATTGGAAATATATAGTGGGCGATGAATTATTTAAAATTTGTTATCCAAAGTCTTTCAAAAACTCAAATCGATTTGGCGTAAGCACTTTACTTGTAATGGTCAAAAGAGGTCACGAAGTGGATATGGAGTACTCTAAAAAAGATATTATGGATAAAATGAATAGTTTTTTTGGATACTCGGTAGTTGAAAAGTTAAAATTTATAAGCTTTGATGATGATCAAAATGTTTTATCTAGGAGTGAGAAGAATGAAAAAAATGTGACAATTAAGAAATATCAAACTAAGATCAATGATATTAAGAATGACAAAATTAAAAAGTCTTTAATAGAATTAACAAAAGTTTTTAAACAAAAATGAAAAAATTACTTACAGTTTTATTTATTTTATTAATTAATGCTTCACCAATTAAAGCTGAAGATGCGAATGAAATAAAAAGAATTGTAATAGGTAACCAGGATGCAAAAATTAGTATTATTGCATACGAGTCTTTAACTTGTAGTCACTGCGCAAACTTTCATATTAATGTTTTGCCAGACTTAAAGAAGGAATTCATTGATACGGGTATTGCTAAGATAGAATTTAGACATTTCCCCCTAGATATCGCTGCATTTAACGCCTCAAAAATTGCACAATGTAATAATGATGGTGGCTCAGATATCTTAAATAGTTTGTATCTAAATCAACCAAAATGGATCAAAGGTAAAACAATTGAAGAAGTAAATGAAAATCTAAAAAAATTTTTAAAATCTGAAGGATTTCAGTTTGATTTCAATAAATGCACAACTGACAAAAACATTGAAGATTTTGTTCTAAATGATCGAATCGAGGGAGTAAAAAAATTCAAAGTAAATGCTACTCCTACGATTATAATTAATGATAAAAAGTTTGAAAAATCTCTAAATTATAAAAATTTAAAAAAAACTCTGGAAAAACTGATATAAGTTAGTGCATGGAGTTTAAAAAAATCCAGCTAAATGGATTTAAATCTTTTGCTGATAAAACTAATTTCTTAATAGAAAAAGGTCTAACTGGAATAGTTGGTCCTAATGGTTGTGGTAAATCAAATATTGTTGAGTCTCTTAGATGGGTGATGGGTGAAACTTCTGCTAAGAGTATGAGGGGATCAGGGATGGAGGATGTGATATTTTCAGGTACCTCAAACAAGGCTTCTAAGAATATTGCTGAAGTATCTATATCAGTTAGCAATCCAAACAATGAAGGTCCAATTCAATACCGTGAATTAGATGAGGTTCATGTAAGGAGAAAAATAGAAAAAGATAAAGGTTCAAAATTTTACATTAACGACAAAGAGGTAAGAGCAAGAGATGCTCAAATGTTTTTTGCTGATTTATCAACTGGTGCCCACTCCCCTTCAATGATTAGTCAAGGACGTATTGGAGCATTAGTAACAGCTAAACCAACTGATCGAAGAGCAATTTTGGAGGAAGCAGCTGGTATATCTGGTTTACATGTTAGAAGACATGAAGCGGAATTAAGATTAAATGCGGCTGAGAGTAACTTAAAAAGAGCTGATGAACTAAGAAGGCAACAAGAAAGACAATTAGCTAATCTTCAAAAACAAGCTGAAGAGGCCACAAAATATAAACTTATTTCTGAAGAGATAAAAAAAGTAGAAGCTGGACTTTATTATCTAAGATTAATTGAGATAGAAAAAGAAATTACGATCGAAAATGAAATAAATAATGAAGCTGAAGGTGAGGTTTCTGGTTATAATGAAAAAATAGCTGATTTTGAAAAACAAATTAAGTCTGAAACTGAAAAAGTTAATCCACTTAGAGAAAAAAATATTGAAAATTTATCGAAAATTCAGAGACTAAATTTAGAGCTTCAAGGCCTAGATGAGGAAAATACAAGAATACAGGATGAAATAGAATCCATTAAAAAATCTTTAAAAACTTTGGAAGAGGATATTTCAAGAGAAAGGGGCATCATTATTGATGCAAATTCCAATGAAAAGCGGCTTAAAGAGGAAAAAAGTGAACTAATTGAAATAGACTCTAAATATTTTGAAACTGAAAAATTATCTAATGAAGATCTTGAAAGTGCTAAAAATAAATTAGATCAAGAACAAAAAGAAGTTGATACGGTTGTAAGTAATATTGCTGAAAGTACCATTAACATAAGCTTAGGACCAATAAACAATGTAAAAAATACTATTACTAGAGCTAAAGAGTTAATAGAGAGTAATGAAATTAATCAAGCACTAACATTATTAGATAGATGCAATATTGAACTTGATAATTTTTTAAGAGATATCAAAGATGACAAAAGTAGAAGTGAGCTAATTGGTATTAATGAAAAATCAAAAAATATAAAAATTCTTCAAGAAAAGTACGCAGACGCTTTTAGCAAAAATCAATCTATTAAAAAAGAGTCGATAAAAAGAAATGAGAGAATTAGAACAATCGAAACTGAAATAGAGAGTTGGAAAAATCTTTTAATTAATTCTGAAAAAATGGTTAATGAATTAACTGAAAGAAAAAATAAACTTAATCAACAATTAGAATTATTAGAAAATCAACCTCGAACTCAAGCGGAAAGAAAAGGACAAATATCTGAAAATTTAAGAATTTCAGAAAAAGAAAAAAGTGATAATGAAATAATTATTAATGAAACTGATGAAAAAATTGAAAATTTAAGAAGCGAATTAAATAAAATACAAGAGCAATCTATACAATTTAGAGAAAGAAAAGCTAGCTCAGGAGCTACTATTGAAGGTCTTAAAAAAAGAAAATCAGATTTATTAGACAGAATTAGTTCTGAGCTCAATCTTAAAGAAGATAATTTGTTAGAAAACTCAAATTTAAATGGTGTAGAAGAATTACCAAATCACATAGATCAAGAAGATTTATTAGACAAAAAAAAACAAGAAAGAGAAAAACTTGGTTCAGTAAATTTAAAAGCTGACGAAGAAACAAATAAATATGAAGTTGAAATTAAAAAAATGGAGCAAGATCGAGCTGATTTAGTTACTGCAATTGTTAAACTTAAAGAAAGTATTAATGAATTAAATCAAAAAGGTAGAGAAAGATTAATTGAAGCTTTTGAAAAAGTTAATAGAAAATTTAATGAAGTTTATACAAAGTTATTTAATGGTGGAAATGCCAAATTAGAATTGGTAGATTCTGACGATCCACTTGAAGCAGGTCTTGAGATGCTTGTAAGTCCTCCAGGAAAAAGATTACAATCAATAACTTTATTATCAGGTGGAGAACAAGCTCTTACTGCCCTTTCACTAATTTTTGCAGTTTTTTTAACTAACCCATCGCCAATTTGTGTTTTAGATGAAGTGGATGCTCCACTTGATGATGCTAACGTAACAAGGTTTTGTAGTCTTCTTGAAGAATTAACAAAAATCACAAGCACAAAATTTATTATTGTAACACACCATGCTTTAACCATGTCTAAAATGGATAGGCTTTACGGTGTAACTATGCCAGAAAAAGGTATAAGCCAGCTAGTAGCAGTTGACCTTCAAAAAGCAGAGAGTATGGTTGCCTAAAACTGGATGTCAAAAGATCAGTTCAAAACTCGCTTACAGATTGCAAAAGATAAGCTTTTAAAGAAAAATCTAAAAGAAAATAATGAAAACCGGTCTTCAATTGGCGCCGCCTTTAAGCTAAGCACTGAATTGGTCTCTGCTGTTGCTGTTGGGACAATTATTGGGTTTATTTTAGACAAGACCTTTGGTACTAAACCCTGGTTAATTTTAATATTTTTTTTTGTTGGGGTGGTTGCGGGTATAATTAACGTGGTCAGATCAGCAAAAAATATGCAAAAATAGATTTTTTATGGCAGCAAATCCAATGACACAATTCGAAGTTTATCGAATTGGCCCAGAAATAAAGATAGGTGCGTTTGATATATCGTTTACTAACGCAAGTTTATTCATGGTAGTTAGCACACTTGCAATTTTAATAATCTTTAATTTAGGATCAAAGAAAAATTCTATCTTACCAAATAAACTTCAGTTATTAGCAGAGCTGAGTTACTCGTTTGTTTCTAAGATGATTGGAGATACAGCTGGCTCAAAAGCAAGACCTTATTTTGCATTTATATTTTCTTTATTCATGTTTGTTTTGTTCTGCAATATGTTTGGTATGATACCTTACACATTCACTGTCACTAGCCATATCATTGTAACATTTATGCTGGCAGCATTTATTTTTATAGGGGTAACTATTATAGGTTTTATCAAACATGGATTTGGTTATTTGAAATTATTTGTTCCTAGTGGAGTGCCTGCAGTACTGCTTCCGCTTATTGTTGTAATTGAGATAATTTCTTACTTAAGTAGACCAATAAGCTTATCTGTCAGATTATTTGCAAATATGATGGCTGGTCATACTATGATGAAAGTTTTCGGAGGCTTTGTAATAAGCCTTGGAATAGTTGGTGGATGGCTTCCACTGAGTTTTTCGGTTGCCTTAACAGGTTTGGAGATACTAGTTGCTTTTCTTCAAGCATATGTTTTTGCAATCTTAACCTGCATCTATTTAAATGATGCATTAAATTTACACCATTAATTAATATAGGAGGATATAATGGAATTAGAAGCAGCAAAAATGATCGGTGCAGGACTAGCAGCAATCGCTCTAGCAGGTGCCGGTGTTGGAATTGGAATAATTTTTGGAAATTATTTGTCTGGTGCGATGAGAAATCCATCTGCAGCTCAAAAACAATTTCCAAACTTATTATTAGGTTTTGCACTTGCAGAAGCAACTGGTCTTTTTGGATTGGTAGTAGCTTTAATTATTCTTTTTGCATTTTAAATTTGAATGATTAAAAAAATTATTTTTCAGTTAGTATTTTTTAGCTTTCTTTTAGAAAAGAAAGTTTTTGCAGCTGAAAGTGGAGGTATGCCTCAATTAAATCCTGAATTTTGGGTTTCTCAAATATTCTGGTTAACCATTACTTTTGGTATTTTGTATATCGTTTTGTCAAAACTAATACTGCCAAAAATAAGTGCTAACTTAGAGTCTAGAAAATCACAAATTTCAGATAATATTGAGGCTGCAGACAAGCAAAGAGAAGAAAGTGAAGCGAAATTAAAAGAGTACGAGGAAATAGTTAATAAAAGTAAAAACGAAGCAAAAAATATTTTTAATCAAGCTAGAGAAAAAGCCTTAAAAGATATTAATTTAAAAAGAGATGTCTTAGATAAACAAATTGATGAGGAAATAAAAAAAGCAGAAGATGAAATTAATCAGCTAAGAAAAGGCGCGCCTGAAAAAATTAATAAAATTGCAATCGAAACAGCATCAGAACTAATTCAAAAATTAATAGGTGCTGAGGTAAACAATAGCAGTATATCAGCAATTGTAGACGATTTATCTAAGAGAAATGGAGACAAGTATTATGGCAATTGATTCAACGTTTTGGGTAGCAGTTTCTTTTGTCATTTTTTTTGGTGGGTTAATCTATCTAAAAGTGCCTCATAAAATAAATGAGATCCTTAACAAACTAATAATAGATATCAAAAATGAAATTGACGAAAGTGAAAAACTAAGAATAGAAGCAAAAACATTATTAGATAATGCACAAAATAAACTTGATACAGCTCAAAGCGTAAAAAATGAAATTCTTGATCAAGCAAAAAAAGATAGCGATAGATTAATTATCGAGTTAAATGACAAATTTCACAAGTCATCTGATTTGAAAAAAAACTTAGCTGAAAATAAAATTAATCAAATGAAAGAAAATGCAATTAAAGAGATAAAAGATGCATCGATTAAAATTGCTGTAGACTCTGTAAAAAAAATAATTACCACATCTGTCGACTCTTCAAAACTAGATAGCTTGTTTCAAAAAAATTTGAATGAAACAAAAGAAGAGTTAAAAAAAATTAACTCATAATAACCTTACAATTTTTTTAAAAAACTATAGATTGTGTTTATGAAATCTATTGTTATTGGTTCTGGATTTGGTGGAATTGCAGCAGCACTTCGCTTAAAAGCAAAAAATCATGATGTCGTACTAATTGAAAAGCAGAATGATCTTGGTGGCAGAGCTAGAGTTTTTAAAAGAAATGGTTTCACGTTCGATGGTGGACCAACAGTAATTACAGCGCCGTACTTATTAGATGAATTATTTAATCTATTTAATAAAAATTCAAAAGACTACATAAATCTAACTCCTCTTAAAACCTGGTACCAATTTGTTTTTGAAGACAATTCTAAATTTAATTATTCAGGAAATGAAAATGAAATGAAAAATCAAATAGAACAAATTGAAAAAGAGGATGTTGAAGGTTATGCAAGATTAGTAAATTTTACAAAAAAGATATTTGAAAAAGGTTATATTGAATTAGCAGACGTTCCTTTTAACAAACCTTTTACAATGATTAAGCAATTACCATCTCTGTTGGCCCTTAAAAGTTACAAATCTGTTTATTCACTTGTAGCTTCTTATATAAAAAATGAAAAATTAAGAAGGATGTTAAGTATGCATCCATTATTGGTAGGTGGTAATCCTTTCACCACAACTTCAATCTATGGATTAATTTTATACTTAGAAAAAAAATGGGGAATCCATTATTCCATAGGTGGTACAGGAAATATTGTAAAAGGATTAGAGAAACTAATGAATGAAGAAGGCATTGAGATAATTAAAGGTAAAGAAGTATTAGAAATTAATACACATGAAACTAATGTTATAGGCGTTAAACTTAGTGATGGTAAATCCATTGAAGCAAATAATGTTATATGTAATGCAGACCCACCCTCTGTTTATGAAAAAATGATAAACAAAGATAATGAAAACTTTTTATTTAAATGGAAAAAAAGAAGAATGGAATACTCAATGGGTTTATTTGTGTATTATTTTGGAACAAAAAAAATTTATAACAATGTAGAACATCACACCATAAAATTTGGAAATAAATACAAAGAGCATTTAGACGATATATTTGACAATAAAAAACTAAACAACGATATAAGTTATTACCTACACAGACCAACTGCTACAGATAAATCTATGGCACCTCCAAATCATGATTGTTTTTACGTTTTGGTTCCAGTTCCAAATAATCAATCTAAAATTGATTGGAGCACAGAGGGTGAAAAACTCAAAAATCTTGTCATTGAAAAAATGCAAGAACATCTTCTTCCTGATTTGAGAGAAAATATCGTTGAAGATTTTTATTTAACTCCAGACTATTTTGAAAAAGAATTAAACACAAAACATGGATCAGGTTTTTCTATTCAGCCTAAATTTACACAATCTGCTTATTTTAGATTTCACAATAAATCGGAGATTTACAATGGATTGTATTTTGTTGGAGCTGGATCACATCCAGGCGCAGGAGTACCAGGGGTGCTGTCATCTGCAAAAGTTCTAGATAAAATTCTGTAATGTCTAAAAAGAGTTATTTGTCTATCTATGCTAAATCTTTTAATTGGGCTGGTTTTTTTCTACCTCAACATACATATCAAAATTGTTCTAAGCTTTATAGTTTTTGTAGAATTCTTGATAATATCGCTGATGATCAGGACACCATAGCGAGTAAAGAACAAAAGTTTAAAGACTTTAAACAATTATATTTAAAAAATAACTCCAACAATTCTATTGTCGAAGACATGAAAGAATTAGAAAAAAATTATGATATTTCAAAAAATGTAATAAATGATTTATTTGACGGAATTGAATCTGATATTAAAGAAACTGTAAAATTTAAATCTGAAAAAGATTTGTTGCTATATTCTTATCGGGTAGCTGGAACTGTTGGCTTGATGATGGCCAAAATATTAGGTGTAAAAACAATAACATCCCTAAAAGCTGCAATCAATCTTGGAGTAGCTATGCAACTTACTAATATCTCTAGAGATGTGATTGAAGATAGCATTAATAATAGATTTTATATTCATCACTCAATGGACGACATAAAATCTACAATTAAAATTTCAGAAGTTTTCTATGATAATTCTTTTTATTCAATAAAAGAAATTCCAATTAATTTGAGATTTGCAATTTTGGTTGCAAGAAGAGTCTATAGAAAAATAGGACGTAAAATTATGAAGATTAATAGCTTTGAGGCTTACAAAAATTCAGGAAAAATTTATGTAAATAATTTAGAAAAAGTTTTAGAAACAGTGTATTCGATTTATGATTTTTTTAAATTGATGATAATTAAGGATAATAAAGAAAAGTATAATCTTAATTATAAAGATATATACGGATTAATTAATTTAGATGAAAGAATTTGATTATACAATAATAGGAGGTGGTTGTTCAGGATTATCACTTGCTTATGAACTTGAGATAAATAATCAGCTTCAAAAAAAATCTCTAGCAATTATTGAACCACGGGACAAATATCAAAAAGATAAAACTTGGTCTTTTTGGAGAGTTTTTGATCATAACTTTGATGACTGTGTAAGAAAAAGTTGGAATAATTTTTCAGTAAATTTACCAAAAAAAACAAAATATCATGACTGCACTTTCGCTCCATATCAGACTATTGATAGTGGTTTATTTTATGAAAAAATTTTAACAACTCTAAATAAGAATACAAATATTGAATTTTTTAAAAATATTAATGAAATTGATGTCAAAAATACAAAGATTTTTAATAGTGTTTCAGATTTTGAAAATACAAATGATAAATTATGGCAACACTTTTGTGGCGTAGAGATTGAAACTGAAAAAGATTTTTTTGATGAAGAAATATTTAATTTAATGGATTTTGATTGTGAACAAGATAACAATGTTCACTTCTTTTATACGCTTCCTTTTTCTAAAAAAAATGCACTTGTTGAAACTACCTGGTTGTCAAATTTAAATCATAGATCAGTTCATAGTTACGAAACTCAGTTAAAAGATTATTTGGAAAATCACTTAAATATAAAAAAATATAAGGTACTTTTTAGAGAAAAAGGTGCAATTCCATTATTTCATCCAACAAACATTAAAAAATTAAATCAAATTGACATTGGAACAGCTGGAGGCATGACAAGATTAAGTACAGGCTACACTTTTCTAAATATTCAAGAACATTCAAAGTTTATAAGAAAAAATTTAGATAATGTTCATAAATTAAAACCAAAAATCATTCCTGATAAATATCAATTTTTAGATAAAATATTTTTAAAAGTTTTAGCAAATAATCCAAAAAAAATGCCAGATATATTTTATAAAATGTTCAGTTCAAAAAATTCATCTATCATTAATTTTTTATCTAACAAAAGTAATATATTAGAGGATTTCCAGATAGTTTCCAAAATGCCTAAATGGACTTTTTTTAAAGAACTTTTTTAAATTTATTAAATGATAAAAAAAATTAATCTAACTCATTCCTTTATATTTTTTATAATCGTTAATTTATTTATTTTTTTAAATCTAATATTTTCTAATTTTTCTATTACACCATTTGGATGTTTGTTGCTGATATTATTAATTGGCGTTACACATGGATCTCTAGATCATCTAAAAGGTAAAAAATTATTAAGTCATTATAATATAAGTAATACTTTTTATTTTTATATTGCTTATATCTTTATTGCTTCTTTGATCATAATTTTATGGCTTATTTTTCCAGCTCAATTGTTAATTATTTTTCTAATTGTAGCTGCTTATCATTTTGGTAAGGAAGACACTCAATTTTTAATACCTTACACCAGTTATACAAATCAATTATTATTTATACTAAAAGGTTCTTTAATTATTTTTGCACCTTTGTATTTTAATTTTGCTGAAACAATAGAGTTATTTAAATTATTATTAATAGAGAATGAAAATTTTTATACTCTGCTGGGTAAATTAGAAGAATTAAAGATATTTTTAATAGGTGTTAGTTTAAGCTCATTAGCATGCTTGTATCTATTTTTAAAAAATTATGAAATCAATAAAGTAACAATTTTTATTGATTACACTTCAATTCTTTTGGTTAATTTTTATTTTTCACCTCTTGTAGCTTTTACAGTGTATTTTTGTTTTTTACATTCTATTAGACACATTGTGAATTTAATTTTTGAATTAGATAAAGATAATTTCTTAAATGGAGCCAAATTATTTATAATTAAATCTATTCCTCTAACAGTGCTTACAGGTTTATTAGCATTGCTTTCACTTTATTTTATCAATTTTAAAGTCATATTTGATGATGCAATTATTAAAGTCATCTTTATTGGTTTGGCGTCTTTAACCTTTCCTCATATATTGCTGGAATATTTATTAGAAAAAAATGAAAAACAAAAAACTTAATATACTTTTATCAGCCCCAAGAGGGTTTTGTGCTGGTGTTGAAAGAGCAATCGAGATTGTAGAAAAATCATTAAAAAAGTATGGCGCCCCTGTTTATGTTAGACATGAAATTGTTCACAATAAATATGTAGTTGATGACTTAAAATCAAAAGGTGCAATATTTGTTGAAGAACTGGAGGAAATTCAAGATAAAACAAGACCTGTAATATTTTCTGCACATGGTGTCCCAAAAAAAGTTCCTATAGATGCAATGAAGTATAATATGGAATATGTAGATGCTACATGTCCATTGGTTTCTAAAGTTCACAGGGAAGCTGAAAATTTAAATAAACAAGGATATCATTTGATATTAATTGGCCATAAGAATCATCCTGAAGTTATAGGAACTATGGGCCAATTACCTGACGGTTCAATTGATCTAATTCAAGATGAAAACGAGGCAGAAAATTATTCACCAAAATCTGAGGATAAAATAGCATATGTCACACAAACCACTTTATCTGTTGATGATACAATAAATATTATTAAGGTTTTAAAGAAAAGATTTCCAAATATTAAAGAACCTGTAAAAGAAGATATTTGCTATGCAACAACAAATAGGCAGAAAGCTGTAAAAAATATTGCTCAAAAATGTGATATGTTTTTTGTCATTGGCAGCAGGAATTCATCTAACTCTGTAAGATTGGTTGAGGTTGCAAAAAAATCTGGTTGCATTGACTCACATTTAATCCACTCAGAAAGTGTTATTCCCTTTGATAAAATTAATGATTGTGAAACTATTGGCGTATCCTCTGGGGCATCAGCGCCTGAAATATTAGTTAGGAATTTTTTAGACCAATTAAATAATAAGTACCAATTAGAAATAAAAGAAGTTGAAATTATCAAAGAAGATATTGTATTCAATGTTCCAAAAAAATTAAACTAATGGCTGTATATACTAAAATTAATCATTCAGATATTTTGAGTATAAATAAAAATTTTCCTATAGAGAAAATTACCAGCTTCGTTGGAATTAAAAAAGGAATAGAAAATACTAATTATTTATTAAAAACGAAAAACAATAAGTATATTTTAACAATATTCGAAAAAAGAGTTGCAAATAAAGATGTGCCCTTTTTTATGAAATTGATGGATTTATTAAATTCAAAGAAAATAAATTGTCCAAAACCAATAAAAAATTTAGAGGACGAATATCTAATAAAAATTAAGGGCAAACTTGCTTGCATTGTCACTTTTTTAGATGGAAAAGATAAAAAAGTTTTGACTACAAACAATTGTTATCAAGTTGGAATGATAATTGGAAAAATGCACAAAATTACAAATAAATTTAAAATTAAAAGAGAAAATTCAATGGGTATGAAAAATATGCCAAAACTTCTAAAAAGTATAAATTTTAAGAAAATTAAATTTGCTAAAAATATAAAACAAAATCTTGAAAAAACTCAAATTGAAATAAATAAAAAATGGCCAGCTAATTTACCTCAAGGAATTATTCATGGAGATTTGTTTATTGATAATATCTTTTTTAAAAAAAATAAGATTTCTGGCATAATAGATTTTTATTTTGCCTCAAATGAGTATTATATGTATGAAGTTGCAATATGTATCAATGCACTATGTTTTGATCTGAAAAATAATCAATTCAAAATCAATAAACATAAAATAAATTCTCTAATAAAGGGCTATGAAAAAGTTAGAAAATTTACCTCTAAAGAAAAAAGAAATTTAAATATTTTATGTTTAGGTTCCGCATTTAGATATCTTTTGACTAGATTGTATGATTTTTCAAATACACCAAAAACTGCACTTATTAAGATTAAAGATCCTAAAGAATATTATCAAAAACTTTTAGCTCACAAGCAATTAAAAACCTTTAAAGATTATCTTAACTAATGATTGAAATTTACACTGATGGTTCTTGTTTAGAAAACCCAGGTAATGGTGGCTGGGCAGCTATAATTAATGATGATGGAAAAATTGAAAAAATTAGTGGCAGTGAAAAAAATACTACAAATAATCGTATGGAATTAATGGCGCCAATCGCCGCTTTAAGTAAAATTACAAAAAAAAAGAAAGTTCAAATATTTACAGATTCTCAATATGTTAAAATGGGAATTACCAATTGGATACATAATTGGATTAAAAATAATTGGCAAACATCTAAGAAAGAAGATGTAAAAAATAAAGATCTTTGGTTAAATTTGTATAAATTAACCCAATCCCATGACGTTGAGTGGCACTGGGTTAAAGCCCACGCTGGCAATACTTTAAATGAAGAAGTTGACGCTCTTGCAAAAGACGCGGCTAAATCAAACTAATTTTAGAAAATTTTCAGCTGCTGATATTTCACAAGCACCTGTATCGTCTTCCTCTTGTAATTTAACTACTTTAAGATCATCAATTAACATTGTGTATCTATTTGAACGAATTCCAAGACCCCTAGCACTTTTATCTACATCAGCACCAATAGACTTAGTAAAATTTAAAAATGGGTCACCCATCATTATAATTTTATCCTCAACTTTGTGTTCTTTTCCCCATGCATTCATTACAAATGGGTCATTAACTGAAACACAAATAATATGATCTATACCTTTTGCTTTATAATGTTCAAAATTATTTACATAACCTGGCAAATGCTTTGCAGAGCAAACTGAGGTGTAGGCCCCAGGTAATCCAAATACAACTGCTTTTTTTCCACTTAGTAAGTCATGTAGTCTTTTTTTAACTGGCTCGTTACTTTCTAAAATAAATACCTCAGAATTAGGTATTTGGTCATTTTCTTTTAAATTCATTTTACTCTCTCTGTTATGTGGTTTTTTATACTTGTAAGATTATTCTCAATAATATCATAATTTTCTTTTTCACTCAAAACATATTGAAGTTCTTTTGGAAGTTCTGCACTCATATCAAGCGCTTTGTTAATTGCGTCTGGAAATTTTGATGGGTGAGCTGTCGCTAAAACAATATTATTGCCCTCTAAACTTACTCTATCGAAAGCAGCAAAACCTATTGCGGTATGAGGATCTAAAATTAATTTATTTTTTTTGTAAACATCACTTATTGTTTTTATTACTTCATCTTCACTTAAGCTAGCCGATAGAAAATCTGAATTAATTTTCTGAAGTGTGATTTCATTAATTATATATGATTTATCTTTTTTTATAGTTTTCATAATCTCGCTAGTTAGATTGGCGTCTTTATCATTTAAATCATAAATTAATCTTTCAAAATTACTTGCTACTTGTATATCCATACTTGGGGATAGCGTTTCAAAGACTTTTTCTGAAACATATTTTCCTTCAGAGATAGCTCTATGTAAAATATCATTTTGATTGGTGGCAACTAACAGCTTGTTAATTGGTAATCCCATTTTTTTTGCAAGATATCCAGCGTAAACATCTCCAAAATTACCTGTGGGAACAGAAAAATTGATTGGCTTCGTTTTATCCTCAATTAAAAAATAGCTATAAAAATAATAAACACTCTGAGCAATAATTCTAGCCCAGTTAATAGAATTTACCCCAGACATATTAATTGAATTAGAAAAATTTTTGTCCTCAAACATAGACTTTACAAGATTTTGACAATCATCAAAGTTTCCATTTATAGCAATATTAAATACATTGTTATCTTTGACTGTTGTCATAATTTTTCTTTGTACTGATGAAATTCTATTGTGGGGGTGAAGAACAAATATATTTAAATTTTTTTTACCCTTTATCGCTTCAATTGCTGCTGCTCCAGTATCTCCAGAAGTTGCTACAACAATATTAATCTTTTCATTATTGTTTTCTAAATAGTATTCATAGAAATTTCCAAGCAATTGCATTGCAACATCTTTAAATGCTAAAGTTGGTCCATGAAAAAGCTCGAGTATAAATCTGTCTTCAACTTTTAATAGATCAATGACATTTTTTTTTCTAAAAGAAGAATAAGATTTTTTAATTATTTTAGATAGATCATCATCATTTATAAAATCATCTACAAATGGTGAAATTATCTCTTTAGCTAATTCATTGTAATCTAGGTCTTTTAAAGAATTTAATTTTTCACTATCAAACTTAAATTCATCTTCAGGGACAAACAATCCACCATCATCAGCAAGGCCTTTTAAAAAAACATCCTTAAATTTGAAAGTTTTTGATTTATTTCTAGTGCTGACGTAGTTCATCTAATAATTTTTTTTTCTAAAATATAAATATAATAAAAGAATTGAAATCGCTAACGAAAACCAAGTTAGTGCATATTTTTTGTGATTATTTGAAATATTGGCATCAATTTTTTTTGGTTTAGGAGTTTGATAATTTCCATCTAAATAAATGATATATTCAGAAAAGTTTTTTCCAGTATAAGAAAATACATCATCACGGTTTAGTGTGAACCAATAATTTTTTTCAATATCATTTTTTGGTTTGAAAATATTGGCTTTATTTTGTTTCTTTAAAACACCAATTATATTTTGTTCATCTAAATTGTTTATCTCTAAAGAGTTTTTTTGATCAAATGTTATCCAACCTCGATTTATTAGATAATTTTTTGTATTTATTATAATTGGATTTATTACTTCAAACCCAGGCTTACCTTCTTCGTTCAAATTATAGAGATAAATCTGCTTGTCATAATCAACTTCACCTGAAGTTTTTATTCTTAAAAAATTTTTCTTCTCACTATTTAACAAATCAACAGGTGGTTTAGTGAGTGAAAGTTCAATTTCTGAGATAAGATTTAATTTCCAATTTAATCTTATCATTTGCCATGTTCCTAAAGAGATAAAAACAAATATAAAAAAGAATACAAAAACAGAAAATAAAAACTTATATCTCAAG
>VMBT01000184.1_pt1 | contig 42394 bp, 42 predicted proteins | sample 4404301 | NCBI WGS metagenome assembly VMBT01 (sample SAMN12238535, study PRJNA552566) | marine metagenome | isolation source: Coastal seawater | place: USA: coastal Georgia, Sapelo Island | collected 2008-08/2009-08
TCATATTTACCATCTTATTACTTACCAGCAACATCTTGTTAACAGCATGCTTATCAATTTGTGATTAATTAACGACTAAATTTAGAGATTTAAAAAATTAAATAAAAAAAGTAAAATTCACCCTAATTTTTAACAAGTTATTAACAGATATAGAAGTATGCCAAAAATTATAGGGATAACTGGTTCGATAGGAATGGGTAAATCAACAATAGCATCTATGCTTTCCCAAATAAGAATACCAGTTTTTGACTCCGACAAGGAAGTTGCAATAATATTGAAAGACAATAATAAAATAATTAATGACATTGGGTTAAAATGGCCAATAGCTATCACAAAAGAAAAAAATGCAATAAGTATTAATAAAAAAATTTTAGGTGATATAGTTTTTAGGAACGTTAAGGATAAAGTTTTTTTAGAAAAATTGTTACATCCAATTGTTCAAAAGCAGAGAGAACTATTTATAAAAAACCACAAAAACTGCCTTTTTATTGCTTTAGATGTACCATTATTGTTTGAAACAAAAACCCATAATATATGCCATTATATTTTTTTAGCTGAAGCAAATGGTCGCACCCAAAGAACAAGAGTTCTAAGCAGACCACATATGACGAATGCAAAATTTGAATTAATTAAAAAAAATCAACTAAGTAATGAAGAAAGGCTTCAGCTTAGTTCAAAAATTTTTGTTATTAATACTAATTATGGAAAGTTAGTAAGTTTTATAATAATTTTAAGTTGTTTATTTAAGATATTGTTAAAAAAGGAAGGTAAAAAAACTTGAGAGAGTTAGTATTAGATACAGAAACAACAGGACTAGACTTCGAAAATGGGGATAAAATAGTAGAAATAGGAATTGTTGAATTAGAAAATCATATACAAACAGGTAATTCTTTTCACTATTACCTAAATCCAGAAAGAGATTCTAGCCCTGAAGCATTGAAAATACATGGCTTAACCACCGAATTTTTATTCGACAAACCAAAATTTGAAGAAATTGTTGAAGAATTTATAGATTTTCTAGGTGATAGCAAAATTATTATTCATAATGCTTCTTTTGATATTGGATTTATAAACTCACAATTAAAAGGATGTAATTTTCAAGAAATTGACGAAACAAGAGTAATTGATACTATTGTATTGGCTAAAAATAAATACAGAGGACAGTCAGTAAGTTTAGATTCTTTATGTAGAAGATACAACATTGATATTACTGGTAGAGAAATTCATGGTGCCTTAAAGGATGCTAAATTACTATCACTAGTGTATCTAGAGTTAATAGGTGGCAAACAAACAAAACTTAAATTCCAAGAAAATAATAGTACAGAAATGGATCAAATTCACAACCTAACCCCTGATTTAGATCAATATTATAAGGATAAAGAATTAATTAAAAAAAGAGAATTTCAAAAAAACTTAGATGATTATAGATTGCACATAAAGAATATGGAAAAGATACCAAATAAGTTATGGGATGTTTTTAACGTTTAAGCTTTAATCAAGTTAAAATCAGGCTCTGTAAGTGTTATGTTAATTGGGGCACCATTTTGAGCAATATATTCAACAATAGGTTTTAGGATTGGATATAAAATAATGCAACCTGCCTTTGCTAAATCATCGTTTGAATAATCAGACATATTATTTTTTTTAAACAAGCCAAAATAATCTATTTCTAAAATAAAAACTCTCTTTTCATTTTCTACTAATAAACAATCACATGAATATTTAAACAAAACACTAAAGTTATCATCATTGTAAGCTTGAAAGACCACGCTGATATTATCAGAAATTTTAACTTCATCTTTCTTTAAATCTTGATTATTAATATTACAAAGATTTTCAAAAGATAAATCTTTTATATAGTGTTTAACAATAGTTGTATCACTAGATAATTCTTGAAGTTTAATACTCATGTTTGATACCTTAAATTACAAAATATTATCTTTTATACTTAAAACCTTTAATTATGAATATCATTTTTAATTATTTTTTGTATAATATACCATTTACAATTTAATTATGGTGGTTTCCAAAAATGCAGAGTAGTTTTCCATATTTTGATATATTAATATTTGGGGTCATTGCTGTTTTCTTAATTTTAAGGCTTAAAAATATATTAGGCACCAAAACTGACGCCAACAATCAAGATATTAATAAAAGAGAAACTAGTAAAAATTTCTCTAACATTGTTCCATTTAAGGAAAAAAGGGAAAATGGTGATTTAAAAGAGATCGAAAAAATTTTAAAAGCTGACCCTCAGTTCCAAGTTGATGACTTTCTTGCTGGTTCAAAGACTTTTTTTAAAATGGTATTGGAAAGTTTTGCTAATGGAAATGTAGACAATATTGCGCCATATTTAAAACCATCTGTTCTAAAAAGCTTTAAAAGCGCTATTAATGAAAGAATAAAAGAAAAAGAAACTGAGATAATTGAATTAAATTCAATCAAGAAGAACGAAATACGTTCTGTGGGTATAACAAAAATCTCTATCAAAATAAGTGTCTTTTTTGAAACTCTTCAGGTAAGAGCCCTGATGAATAAAGATAGTAAAGTCATTGATGGTGACAAGGATAATGAGATTTTAGTAAAAGATGAGTGGGTTTTTGAAAGAAAAATCAATTCTGATAACCCTAATTGGGTCTTAATAGAAACAAAGAGCGTTTAATGCAATGTTTTTTATTTCTAAAGAAGATAAAAAAACATGGTCAGAATATATTTCAAATATTGATTCTTATAGTTTAAATATCAATTCCAATAAAAAAATTATTGGTAAAAAATCTTTTTCAAACACAAACTTTAAAGAAACTAAAAGCTTCTCAAAATTAATAAAAAAAGGACTACTGAGAGTAGACAGTGTTATTGATTTACATGGGTATAGATTGAACGATGCAAGAATAGCTATTAAGAAATTTATCGTTATGGCTTACAACCGTAAGCATAAAAATATCCTAGTAATAACAGGAAAAGGTAAAGATAACGCGGGTGTTTTAAAAACGGAATTACCAAATTGGCTTTGTGAAAAAGAAATATCCAAGTATGTGGTTAGTCATATATCTGCCCCTAAAAAATTAGGAGGTGAAGGTGCGGTTTTAATAAGGTTAAAAAATATCAATAAAAGCGTAGCTTAGTAAAAGGTTTATTATGTCAAAAAATATAAATAAAAGAGTCTCAACTGTTGAAAGAAATACAAACGAGACAAAAATCACAGTCAAGATTAATTTAGACGGACAAGGAATAGGGAACATTAAAACAGGGTTACCCTTTTTTGATCATATGATAGAACAATTATCCAAACATAGCTTAATTGATATTGATTTAAAATGCGATGGTGATTTACACATAGATTCTCATCACACGGTTGAAGATATTGGCTGGGCTTTGGGTGATGCTATTAACAAGGCTCTTGGTAATAAAAAAGGTATTAAACGTTATAGCTTTAGTTATTTGCCAATGGATGAGTGTCTTACGAGGTGTAGCATTGATGTTTCGGGAAGGCCGTGGTTAATTTGGAATGTTTTTTTACCGGCTGTTTCAATAAAAGATATCGAAACTGAAATATTTAAAGAATTTTTTCAAGCTTTCTCTCAAGCTGCAAGTTTGACATTACATATCGAAAATCTTTATGGCACCAACACACACCATATAATAGAGTCTTGTTTTAAATCTCTAGCTGTTGCTATTCGGGGCGCAGTAAGCATTGACTTAATGAATAAAGAAAATATTCCGTCTACTAAAGGTACTCTAACCGAGAGATAATAACATGAAATTAGTAATAATTGACTATGGTTCAGGTAACTTAAGGTCAGTGGAAAATGCTTTCAGAAAATCCATCACTGATAATAAGTTTAGAATTAATATTGAAGTTACTAATGAATTAGCATCTGTAAAAAAAAGTGATTTTATAGTATTACCTGGTGTTGGGTCATTTCCTGACTGTAAGAGTGGACTAGAAGATATTAATGGCTTAATAGAAACATTATCAAATGAAGTTCTTTTCAAACAAAAACCCTTTTTAGGTATATGTGTAGGAATGCAACTGATGGTTGAATACAGTTTAGAAAAAACAAAAACAAATGGTTTTGGTTGGCTAACAGGATATTTAAAAAAAATCAATATTTCAGGTAAAGATTATCTTGGTAGAAAATATAAAATACCACATATGGGTTGGAATACCTTAAAAGTTTTAGATAAAAAAAACCCAATTTTAAAAAATATTAAGGATGATGAACAATTTTATTTTGTGCATTCTTACTATTTAACTAAATGTTTAGAAAAAGAAGTTTTGGCCAAGACTGTTTATAGTCACGATATACCAGCAATTATTGGTGAAAAAAATTATTATGGTGTCCAATTTCATCCTGAAAAAAGTAGTTTTGCGGGTCAAAAATTTATTTCGAATTGGATCAGACTTTAACTATAGAGTAATCAAAACAAATGCAAAAATCAGAAAAATTTAATGTAAAAGCTGAGTTATGTACCAATTTGAGTAAAGTTGATTTACAAGAACTCTGTGATGCTACAGAAGAAGCTATATTGGCAGGTGGTGGATTTGGTTGGGTGTCTCCACCCTCTAATAAAACACTTCAGGATTACTGGAAGGGGGTATTACTTATTCCGGAAAGAGTGTTGATAATAGGCAAGTTAGATAATGTTGTTGCGGGCTCAGTCCAACTTATTAAACCTGCTAAAAATAATGAGGCACAATCACATGCCTGCGTAATAAGTACATTTTTCTTTGCCTCATGGGCAAGAGGATTTGGATTGGCTAAGGCTGTGTTTCAAAAAGCAGAAGCAAAAGCAAAACAGGATGGTTTTAAGGTAATTACTCTAGAAGTAAGGGAAACACAATTAAGAGCTATACAATTATATGAACAAGCAGGTTTCATAAAATTTGGTATTAATCCAAAATCTGCATTAGTGAATGGAAAATATATAGCAGGCCATTATTATTATAAGGAGTTATAGTAATGACAAGTAAATTCACACTTTATCCTGCAATAGATATTAAAAATGGAAAATGCGTCCGGTTATTATTTGGAGATATGAATAAGGAAACAATTTATAATAATGATCCTTTAAATCAGGCTAATTGGTTTGTTGATCAAGGAGCAGAATGGCTTCATATTGTAGATTTGGATGGTGCAGTTAAGGGTGATCAGGTTAATAAAAACTCTATATTAAAGATTTTAAAAACACTTCAAAATAGTGTAAAAATCCAAATTGGTGGGGGAATTAGATCACAAGAAAATATAGATTTTTGGTTAGACAATTGTGTTGATAGGGTAATTCTAGGTACTTTAGCCTTAGAAAATCCTAATTTTATTAATAATTTAAGTCAGCAATATTTCAAAAAAATTATCATTGGTGCTGATGTAAGAAATGGTATGATAGCTTCTCATGGATGGGAGAAACAATCTGAAATAAGCGCATTAGATCTATTAAGGGATTTTAATCAGTCACTTGTCAGTTCTGTAATTTATACCGATATCACAAAGGATGGTAGTTTGACAGGTGTTAACTTAGACGAAACTATAAATTTTGCAAAGAAAAACCCTCATCCAGTTATAGCCTCAGGAGGTGTTTCTAACTTAAATGATATTGTAAAAGTTTATGAAAATTTCTCGAATGGCATCCAAGGAGTTGTTATTGGAAGGGCTTTATATGATAAAAAATTTACATTTAAGGAAGCTCTAGAAATCACAAGAGTGGGACATGATAATGCTTTCAACTAGGATTATTCCATGCCTTGATGTCCATAATGGAAGAACAGTTAAAGGTATAAACTTTCTTAATTTGCAAGATGCTGGTGACCCAGTAGAACAGGCAAAATTATATAGTGAAGTTGGGGCAGATGAAATATGTTTTTTAGATATTTCTGCCACTAATGAACAAAGAAAAGCGATGTTCGATGTTATATCTAAAACAGCTGAAACATCTCTTGTTCCTTTAACAGTTGGTGGTGGTGTAAATAGCTTGGATGATTTTAGGAAAATGCTAAATTCAGGCGCTGATAAAGTATCCATAAATTCTTCTGCTGTTTATAATCCAAGTTTAATAAATGAAGCATCATTTAAATTTGGAAATCAATGCGTTGTTTTAGCTATTGATGCCATAAAAAATACAGAAATGCCGAGTGATTACGAAGTAACTACACACGGAGGAAGAAAAAAAACACAGATTGATGTTTTAAAATGGGCGACTGAAGGCGTTAAACTTGGTGCAGGTGAAATTTTATTGACCTCCATGACTACTGATGGGACAAAATCTGGTTATAACTTAGACCTTACAAAACTAATATCTGATAATGTTGATGTTCCAGTCATAGCTTCTGGAGGCGCTGGTAAACCTGAACATATGATTGACGCTGTGTTAAAATCAGGGGCATCAGCAGTTTTGGCTGCTTCTATTTTCCATTTTGGTATTTATTCGATCGCGGAAGTTAAAAAAGAAATGTTAAAAAATGGTATAAACGTAAGAGTTTGAGGTATTTAAAATGACTGAAAAATTTGTCGAAGAATTATTCAACAGCCTTGGTAATAAAATTAATATTAGTACTAATTTGTCTTATACATCTAAATTAATTAGTGAACCCGAATTGTTAGCTAAAAAAATTGGGGAAGAATCAACAGAACTTATTATAGATTTTTTAAAAAAAAATAAAACGGGTATAGTTAAAGAATCTGCAGATTTATTTTATCATTTATTAGTTTTATGGGTTTCTAGTGATATAAAACCAAAAGAGGTTTGGGAAGAATTGTCCAAAAGAAAAAGTAAATCAGGCTTTGAAGAAAAAAATAGCAGGAGTTTAAATAATGTCTAAAGCGTATGATAACTACAACGTTTTTGCTAAAATTTTAAAGGGTGAAATTCCTTGTCAGAAAATAGATGAAAATAAGTTTTCTTTAGCGTTTACTGATATTAATCCCCAAGCCCCAATACATATTTTGGTTATACCTAAAAATCCTTATATCGATTTTTATGACTTTACTAAAAATGCTCCTTCAGAAGAAATAAAATTCTTTTGGGAATTGGTTAATGATATTATTAGTAAAAAAAATATTTCAGAGAAGGGTTTTAGAATTATTACTAATTCTGGAAAAGATGGCAATCAGGATGTTCCTCATTTTCATGTACATATATTAGGAGGAAGAAATTTAGGAAAAATGATTAGTTAATTTTTGAGTTTATCTTCTATAAAATCCCAGAATAATTTCTCTATAAAAATAGAATCATGAGATTTGATTTCCCTGATTCCAGTTGGTGATGTTACATTAATCTCTGTTATAAAATCTCCAATAATATCTATTCCAACAAAAAATAATTCTCTATCTTTTAAAGACTGTGAAATTTCTTTACATATAAACTTATCACGATCTGTTAAAATAGTTTTTTCTGCCTTCCCACCAACATGCATGTTTGACCTACTCTCACCTTTTTGAGGTACTCTATTTATTGCACCCACAATTTCTCCATTTAGTAGGATTATCCGTTTATCACCATTCCTTACGTCTTTTAAATATTCTTGTATAATCAAGGGTTCTCTATTTTGATTAAAAAACATTTCTAAAATTGAATTAAAATTTTCATCTTCTGGTAGAACATGAAATACACCTTGACCTCCATTTCCATATAGGGGTTTGACAATAATATCTTTAAATTCTTTTCTAAAACTAATAATAGATTCTAAGTCTCTAGTTATAAGGGTATTTGGCACTAAATGAGGAAAATTAGTAACAAAGATTTTCTCGGGTGAATTTCTTACCTCTCTGGGATTATTAACAACCAAAGTTGATTTAGGTAGTTTTTCAAGAATGTGAGTGGCTGTAATATAAGATAAATCAAATGGAGGATCTTGTCTCATCATCACAACATCATAATTGTTTAGCTCATCAATGATTTTGTTATGGTAGATAAATTGTTCAATATTATTAACTGAACTCAACTCGATTTTACAAATGTTCGCAAAAACTTTGTTGGACTTTAAAATAAGGTCGCCAGGCGTAAAAAAAAATATATTATGACCTCTATTTTGAGCTTCAAGAGCTAGAGCAAACGTTGTATCACCCTTCAGGTCAAGTTTCTCTAGTGGATCCATTAGAAAAGCGATTTTAAGAATTTGTCTCATCTTGTATCATTTTCTAATATAATATAATTATATACTTCCTTTACAAATCTAGCCGAGGAAGCATGTTCTTCTACGCGTATCATTTCAGCTTTATCTTTTGCAACACCAACCAAGTAAGCCTTATCATTCACAACATCTATTGAGAAATTTAAGCTGTTGACAGCCTTGTCAGAAATAATTCTAGCTCTTATTTCTCCTAATGAGGCTATATCTCTAGCAATATTTTTTATAGAAGATTTGTCAGAAATTTGTAATTCATTACTGACTTCTTTAACGCCTCTTATAGACCAAGCCAACTTTGTAAATTCTATTTTATCTTGAGGATTTTTTACTTTACCAGTGAACAAAACAGATCCGTTGTTAACAAAAACTTTAGAATCTGCAATTAAATTTTTATCAAGCTTAAAGATTAAATTAGATATTTTTGTTTTTATAATGTTATCGTTTATGGTTGTTCCTATTCCCTTTTCCTTAGAATGAGCACCCAAAGAAACCATACCTACTGTACCAACAATAGGAGCGCACGATTGAAAAACAAAAAGTATAGTTATGATCATCGTAAAGTTTTTCAAAATAAAACCCCTTTATCTTCTTTTAACAATTTATATAATATTTTAGTCTTTAAATTATGTTTTGTCTTTAATTTTAATGGCTTCTGTATAAACCAGTTTTTTTGACAAACCTTCTTTTAGAGATATTTCTTCAACTGTATCTTTTAAAGACATTATCTTTAGTTTTTCTCTCAATTTTTCCCTTATTTTATTAATATCAAAATCTTTTGAATTTTTAAAACCATCAACAACTAATACTATTTCTCCTTTAAGAGGGATATTTTTTTCTTCTCTAGAATTAAGAATTTTTTTAATTTCAACAAGATCGCTTAAAATTATTTCTTCATATTTTTTTGTCAGCTCTCGACCTATTGAAATTTTTCTATTTCCAAATACCTCATGCATTTTCTCAATTGTATTTCGTAACCTTAAACATGTATCAAACCAGATACCAGTCATTTTATACTCTTTTACTATCAAAAACTGCTTTTCCTTATTACTTTGTTTTGAGTCAACAAAGCCACCAAAATAAAACTGATTTGTTGGTAAACCAGATAAAATCAAGGCATTTAAAACTGAAGATGGACCAGGTGCATGTGTAACTTTAATGTTATTCATATAACATTCTTGGATTAGTTTATAACCAGGATCTGAAATTAAAGGAGAGCCCGCATCACTTACTAATCCAATATTTTTATTTATAAGTAATTCCTTTAAAATTTGAGGTCTTTTCTTTTCAGCATTAATATCATTATAAGAGATTAAATTTTTGTGTTTTATATTTAGATGTGAAAGTAGTTTTTTTGTTTTTCTTGTATCTTCACATAATAAAATATCTACAAAGTTAAAAAGTTTAATAGCTCTAAGTGAAATATCATCATAGTTACCAATTGGAGTAGCAATTATATATAAGCATCCATTTAAACTTTTTTCTTCTGAAATCATTTGATATTCTTTACTTAATTTTTTCAATGATTTATTTTTATTAACACAATCATATTCAGAGATCTTTAATGATTAAAGTTATTTTCAGATATAATATTATTTTACCAATTTGTATATTATTCATAGTTAATGGCTGCAATCAAACTAATACAAAAGTAATAAATGTAAGTTTAAAAAAAGATACCCCAGTTATTATAGAAAAAAAAAGCAATCAAAATTTTTTGAAAGAAAAAGTCTTAAAGCAAAAAGTAAAAATTAAAAACAAAGAAGACATTCCTCATAATAATGATCAAAAAATTATATTTGAATTTAAAACTGAGAGATTGCTTCAAGGTAGAAATCCTGAGCATTTACTTCACAAACAAAAAACTGAAAAAGCTATGTTAGCTGTTTCAAAGATGCTTAAACAAAACTTAAGTTTGCTTAACAAAAATATGGACTTAAAAGAGCATAATAAAAAATTAAGTTATGATCCTTATACATTCAAAACTAAAAATAGCGATGTGAATAATAATATTTTAACACTTTTACCGTTGACAGGTAAATTTTCAAATTTTGGAAGAGATATTAGAAAATCACTTGATTTAAGTTTATTGCAAGTAGCACCTAATAATATACAAATTATCTATTATGACACGGGAAAGGAAATTGATTTAAAGAAGATTAAAAATTTAATGGAAACCCTCAACCCTCAAATTATTATAGGCCCTTTTACGAGAGAAGCGCTGTTAGAAGTAAAACCACTTATAAAAGAAAAAAGAATTCCAGTTATAACCTTTACTAATGACATAGCATTGCTAGAAAATAATATATGGTCTCTTGGTTTTAGTCCTGAAGAACAGATTGAAAGCGTTATCGCATGTGCTCTTCAAAATAAATTTAATCGCTTTGGTCTAATATTACCAAATAATTTATATGGTCAAATTATTTTAAAAAGTTCATCTGATCTTATTGGTAACGCAAAAACACTTCATATGGAAAAACTATTGTTAAATAATGAGCAAGTGAACAATAAATCTGCTTTGCTTGCAAAGCTAAAAAATTTTTTAAAATATAATGAAAAAGAAGAAATTCACACAAAATTTGATGCTATTCTTATAGCTGGAAGTAAAGATTTTATTCTAGAAATTGCTCCTTTATTAGCGTTTTTTAATGTAGATTCAAAGTCAGTAAAAATTTTAGGAACTGAAATTTTTAATCATGAAAATATTAGAAATGAACCGTCTCTAGAAAAAGCTTGGTTCCCTATTATTTACAACGAAGATGATAATAAATTCAAACAGATTTTGAAAGATACTTGGAATAAAAAATCTAATTACTTTTCAAGTATTGGTTTTGATTCTGGTCTTTTGGCATTTGATTTTTTAAAATCAGATAAAAAAGGTATTGAATATTTTCAAAATGCTGTTAGCCCACTTGTGGGGTTTGTGTTCAAAAAAAATGGCAAAGTAGAAAAGCCAATCAATATCATGGAGATCAATAACTTAGGTAAGTTATCTATAGTTAAAGGTTGTTAAAATATTAATGATTGGTTAAAAAGTTAATAATACTATTTAATTTTATTAAGTAATTTTTATTTAATGTTAAACGCCCACTTTCTCTAAAAATTATTTTTTTATCTTGCAGTGTTTTGAATTGTGCATTCTCTAATAATTCTGTATCTATCAATTTTGAGATTTCAAAACCCTTTTCTGTTCTTAATCCCATACTTAAAGTGTCAACATCTGTATCATTAGTATTTAAAATTTTAATTTTTTCAAAATTACAGTTAATTTTATTTTTATCTATCCAAGATTTAGGATTTTTATAATTTTGATATTCTATTCTTTTAAACATAGAATTTGATGACCAAATTCTACCATACGCTCCAGGACCAATACCAATCCAATTATCAGAGTTCCAGTAGTTTAAGTTATGCTTACATTCAAAATTTATCTTAGCATAATTTGAAACTTCATATCTATTAAAGTTATAATTGTTTAATACTCTATGAGTTGTAGTGTAAAAATCAGCTGCTAAATCATTATCTATTAACTCAATTAAACCTTTTTTATAATCAGTAAAAAATTTAGTACCTTTTTCGATGGTAAGCTGGTAGAGGGAAATATGTTGTAAATCAAAATTTTTGATAAAGGTTTCTAGTTCATTTATCCACAAATTAAGATCTTGTCCGTAAAATGCGTACATTAGATCAGCTGACACATTATTAAAAATTTTTGTGGCATGATTTAAAGATCTATTAATGTCATTGACATTGTGTAATCTTCCCAAAAACTTTAAGTTGTTATTATTCAGAGATTGGGCTCCAATAGAGATTCTGTTGATACCTAATTTTTTCATATCTAAAAATTTTTGTGTTTCATATGAACTAGGATTAGCCTCAAGAGAAATTTCTATGTTCTCATTAAAGTTAAATACTTTTAACGAGGTGTTCAATACAGACTCAATTATCTTGAGCGGCATTAATGATGGCGTGCCACCTCCGAAAAAAATTGAAGTTAGCCCATCATAATTTAAATTGTATTTTTTAATATCCTCTTTCATTTGAAATATTTGATTTGTATATGATTTAATCCACAAATCTATATCAACTGTCTCATTTACATGTGAGTTGAAATCACAATAAGGGCATTTAGACATACAATATGGCCAATGTATATAAAGGCTTAACAAGTTTTTTTTCATAAAGTATTAATAGTTGGAAAACATAATTCTATGAGTTTTTTAAATGCAAATGAACGGTGACTAATATTATGTTTGAAATTAGGCTCCATTTCAGCGAAAGTTAAATCATGACCTAAAGGTCTAAAGATGGGGTCATAACCAAATCCTTTTTCGCCCTTAGGGGGCCATGAAAATGTTCCATCAACTTTGCCTGAAACTGTAACGTCATATCCATCTGGCCAGGCTAAAGAAAGTGAACACACAAAGAAGCAATTTTTAATAGGATTTTTGACTTTTTTTAATCCGTAATATACTTTCATCATTGCTAAACTGAAATTTTTATTTTTTCCAGCCCAGCGCGCTGAGTAAATTCCAGGAAAGTTATTTAGGTCTGGAAAACATATACCACTATCATCTGATAAGCTAGGTAAACCACTCTTCTTTGATACAAACGATGATTTTATAAGTGCATTTTCGTTAAATGAAGAACCATTTTCATCTGGTTCAATTATGTCTAAGTCCCTAGCTGATAAAACACTAATTTTAAGAGGCTCTAATAAGCTTTTAATTTCTTTAATTTTTCCTTCGTTATGACTGGCAATAACTAACTTATCGCCTTTAAATACTCTATGTTTCATTTTTATATATCAAGAACATTTCTTTGAATTTCAAATATTTTGTTTGTACCTAACTCAGCTAAACTCAAGAGGTTTAGAAATTGTTCTTTATTGAAAGGTTTTTTTTCTGCGGTAGTTTGAAGCTCAACAATACCATTACTTGCTGTTAAAATAAAATTTCCGTCTGTTTCAGCATCTGAATCTTCTTCATAATCAAGGTCTAAAATTTCTTGATTATTCCAAATTCCGCAAGAAATTGCACTTACTTGATCTAGGATAGGGTTTTCAGTAATTTTACCACTTTTTAAGAGAGTTTGTATAGCTTGATATAAAGCTACCCAAGCACCAGTAATAGACGCTGTCCTCGTTCCTCCGTCAGCTTGTATCACATCACAGTCAATTTTAACTTGAATTTCGCCTAATTTTGCTAGATCTACTGTAGATCTAAGAGACCTCCCAATTAGCCTCTGTATCTCTTGTGTTCTTCCTGATGGTTTTCCTTTAGTCACTTCCCTATCTATTCTAGAATGAGTAGATCTTGGAAGCATCCCGTACTCAGCAGTTATCCAACCCTTTCCACTATTCCTTAACCAAGGAGGTAATTTATTCTCAATCGATGCAGTACATAAAACATGAGTATTACCAAACTTTGCCATGCAAGAACCTTCGGCATACCGGGAAACATCAACTTCAAGAGCAATTTTTCTCAACTCATTATAATTTCTATTCGATGGTCGCTTTTGCATATGAATATCTTACCTAAAATTAATATATTAGTTCTCTAATATATTAAAAATCCAAAAATCCCTATCCCAAACTTAAAATTTTTTACATCTTGTAAATTCTAAGATTATTTATTATCTGTGTGATGTCCAATTAAAACTTAGTGGAGCTTAAAATTGTCAAAAAACAACGAAGAAAAAAAATCAGTTGATGACGAAAAAGATAGTGACAAGGAACAATCCCCTATTAACGAGGAAATAATAGAAGATGAGACCTTAGACCAAAGTAAGATTAAAGAGGAAAATAATACTGATACGGTTTCAGAACTTGAACAAAAAGTTTTAGACCTAAAAGATCAATTAATGAGAGCTTTAGCAGATGGAGAAAATTTAAGAAAAAGAACTCTTAAAGACATAGAAAACTCAAAAAAGTATAGTCATATCTCTTTTGTTAAAGATTTGATAACATCTGTTGATAATTTTCAAAGAGCGCTTAAAGCTGTTCCAGAGGACAAATCATCTTTGCCTGAGCCAATTCAAAATTTGATTATTGGCCTTGAAATAGTTGAGAAAGAAATTTGTGCTACACTTGAAAAACATAACGTTAGACTAATTGACCCCCTAGGCGAGAAGTTTGATTATAACTTTCACCAAGCTATGTTCGAAGTTCCTACAAATGAGGAAGAACCAGGCAAAGTCGTTGAAGTTTCTCAAAAAGGCTATGTGTTGCACGACAGACTAGTTAGGCCCGCAATGGTCGGAATTTCAAAAAAAATTGAAGAAAATGATAATTATAAAAATACACTTAAAGAAAAATAAAATAATTTATTTCTTATAAACTTGTAAATTCAACAACTTAACCCATATAAGCTTCATTGATATTGTATAACTTATATCGGGAATAAACAGAAATCATTAAATAGGGAGTTTTTTATGGCTAAGGTTATCGGTATAGATCTAGGTACAACCAATTCTTGTGTCTCAGTTATGGACGGCAAATCGCCTAAAATTATTGAAAATAGTGAGGGCGCTAGAACCACTCCATCAATGGTAGGTATTACAGATGATGAGAGATTAGTTGGCCAACCAGCCAAAAGGCAAGCTGTAACAAATCCAGAAAATACACTTTTTGCTATTAAGAGATTAATAGGTAGAAGACATGACGACCAATACTCAAAAAAGTTCTCTGAACTAGTCCCTTATAAAATAGTTTCTGCTAAAAATGGTGACGCTTGGGTAAAGGCAAATGGCCAAGAGTATGCACCTTCAGAGGTTTCAAGCTTTATACTTAGAAAACTTAAAGAAGATGCAGAAGCTTACCTTGGTGAAAAAGTGGATAAAGCTGTAATTACTGTTCCTGCTTATTTTAATGATGCCCAGAGACAAGCTACTAAAGATGCTGGCAAGATAGCTGGTTTAGAAGTATTAAGGATTATTAATGAACCAACAGCAGCAGCTCTTGCTTATGGCCTAGATAAAAAAGAAAGTGGCACGATAGCCGTCTATGATTTAGGAGGAGGGACATTCGACGTTTCTATACTTGAGGTTGGAGATGGCGTATTTGAGGTTAAGTCAACTAATGGAGATACTTTTTTAGGTGGAGAAGATTTTGATCAAAGGATTATTGATTACATTGCCGAAGAATTTAAAAAAGATAATGGTATAGACTTAAGATCAGACAAATTGGCTCTTCAAAGAATGAAAGAAGCTGCTGAAAAAGCAAAAATAGAGCTTTCTAGTTCTGCACAAACAGATGTTAATTTACCATTTGTCACCGCAGATGCGAGTGGGCCAAAACATTTAAATGTTAAGCTTACTAGATCCAAGTTTGAATCTCTTGTGGATGATTTAATAACTAAAAGCATTGAACCTTGCAAAGCTGCTTTAAAAGATGCAGGTGTGAGCGCAAGTGATATTGATGAAGTTATTCTAGTGGGTGGCATGACTAGAATGCCTAAAATAATAGAAGCTGTAACAAACTTTTTTAAAACTGAACCGCACCGCGGTGTTAATCCAGATGAAGTTGTGGCTTCTGGCGCCGCAATCCAAGGTGGAGTGTTAATGGGTGATGTTAAAGATGTTCTTTTATTAGACGTAACACCGTTATCCCTAGGTATTGAAACACTTGGTGGTGTTTTTACTAGATTGATAGACAGAAATACCACAATACCATCAAAAAAATCACAAACTTTCTCAACAGCAGAAGATAATCAATCAGCAGTAACTATTCGAGTTTCGCAAGGTGAAAGAGAAATGGCTGCAGACAATAAATCTTTAGGAGAATTTAACTTAGAAGGGATTGCCCCTGCTCCGAGAGGTGTGCCACAAATTGAAGTTACATTTGATATAGACGCAAATGGAATAGTTAATGTTAGCGCTCAAGATAAAGCTACTGGTAAAGCACATAACATTACTATTCAAGCTTCTGGTGGTCTTGATGAAAACGAAATTGAGAGAATGGTTAAAGAAGCTGAAGATAATGCCGATGCTGATAAACAAAAAAGGGAAGGTATTGACGCTAGAAATCAAGCTGAGTCTATGATACATGGTGCCGAGAAATCTTTAACAGATTTAGGTGATAAAGCTGAAGCCAATGCAAAAGATGAGGTTGAACAAGCTATAACAGATCTTAAAACTGCGCTTGAAGGCGATGATGTTACGGTGATAAAAGAAAAAACATCTGCCTTATCTGCTGTTATGATGAAAATGGGAGAGGCAGCTTACAAGGCCGCAGAACAAAACAATACTAATGATGGCGAAGACAAGGATACAACTTCTAACGAAAATAAGGAGGATGTTGTTGATGCTGACTTTGAAGAAGTGAAGGATAACGAAGAGAAAAAAGACGCTTCCTAGACTTCTACCACCTGAACTATTAAGGCTTTAAAATGGCTCGTGATTACTATGATATACTTGGTTTATCTAAATCAGCCTCTGATAGTGATATAAAGTCTGCCTATCGCAAACTTGCTATGAAATACCACCCAGATAGAAATCCAGGTGACAAAAAGGCTGAAGAAAATTTCAAGGAGATTTCCGAAGCTTATGAAGTTCTAAAAGATCCTCAAAAAAAAGCAGCATATAATCAATTCGGGCACGCAGCCTTTTCTCAGGGTGCTGGAGGTGGATCGACTGGCGGTTTTTCAGGATTTGGAAGTGGAGGTTTTTCAGATATTTTTGAAGACATGTTTGGTATGGGTGGAGATTCTGGCAGAAGATCAGCCTCTACAGGGTCAGATTTAAGATATGATTTATCAATTTCCCTTGAGCAAGCTTTTACAGGTGATCAAGTTGAAATCTCCTTAACGGTTCCTTCAAAATGTGATTCATGCAATGGCTCTGGTGCAAATAAGGGCTCTAAACCTCAACAATGTAGACAATGTGGAGGTTATGGTAAAATTCGGGCACAACAAGGTTTTTTTACAATAGAAAGAACTTGTGCATCTTGCTCCGGGGTTGGAGAAATTATTGGTGATCCCTGTAGACCATGTAATGGTCAGGGTCGTGTAAATAAAAGCAAGAAACTCTCAGTAAATGTTCCTGCAGGTGTTGATAATGGAACTAGGATTCGTCTCTCTGGAGAGGGTGAAGCTGGTGCAAGAGGGTCATCTGCAGGAGACTTATACATATTTATAGATATTAAGGATCACTCATTATTTCAAAGAGATGGAAAAGATACTTTTATAGAAGTTCCAGTATCTTTTATTGACGCAGTATTAGGTAACTCAATTCAAGTACCATGTATAGATGGATCCAAAGCCAAAATGAATTTAAGTGCCGGCACCCAAAGTGGAACTCGTTTAAGAATGAAAGGCAAAGGCATGCCTGGTTTGAGGGGTGGATCTAGAGGCGACCAATATGTTCAAATCAATGTAGAAACTCCAGTTGGATTATCTAGAAAGCAGGAAGACTTATTTAAACAAATAAATGAATTAGGAGTATCTAAAATAAGTCCTAAAACAACTAGATTTAAGAAATTGATTGAGTAACTAGTTCTGCTTATATATTCTGTAAAAGTTTTATGATAGGTTTATAATGGATAAAATTTCTGTTTCCATTCCTGGTGGGAATGGTCGTATGGGCAAAACCCTTATACGTTTAATATTAGAGAGTGAAAATCATTCAATTGGAAATGCAACTTGTTTGCCAGAAGAAGATGAAGTTGGCCTAGATATAGGAAATTTAGTTGGCAAGGGTAAAATTTCTAAGGAGTTAAGATCTGATCCCACGTCTCTTTTCGAAAACTCAGATGTTCTTATTGATTTTACTGTACCTGAAGCAACAATGTTTCACGCAAAAACGTGTTACGAAAAAAATATTCCCATTGTTATAGGAACTACAGGCTTAGACTATAAACAAGAAGAAGAATTGTTAACGTTATCAAAAAAAATCCCAATAGTTTACTCGGCAAATTTCTCTATTGGTGTAACTTTATTATCTAGCTTAGTTGCGGAAGCAACCAAATCACTAGGTAAAGAATGGGATATTGAAATATTAGAAATGCATCATAAGCATAAGATTGATGCGCCTTCAGGAACTGCCTTAATGCTTGGAAAATCAGCTGCAGAGGCCAGGGGCCAAGATTTATCAAGTGTCAAATCAGTTTCTAGAGATGGAATAGTAGGAAAAAGAAGTTCAGGTGAAATTGGGTTCGCAGTCTTAAGGGGTGGCGACGTTGTTGGTGAGCATACAGTTTCATTTTCTAACACAGCAGAAAGATTAGAGTTAGCCCATAAGGCGACGGACAGGTCTATTTTTGGAGCCGGAGCTTTAAGAGCTTCTTTGTGGGCTGTGAAGGCCAAGCCTGGTTTATACACTTTACTTGATGTTTTAAAAAATGGTGGTTAAATCAATCAAAATTTTTATCGATTTCCTTTAAACAATCATCCATATTTAATTTTCCATTTAATTCTGTAGGTCTTATTTTAACCAAATCCACATAGTAGGAGTTTTTTTTATCTATAAGATAAATATCTAAAAAACATTTAGAAAAGTAATACTGAAAGTTTTTTAATTTTCCTTCTTCTTTAATGAAATCACTTTTTCCTATTTTTTTTATCAGATTGACTTCGGATAAGTTTTTAATTTTATCAAAACTGAATTTTTTTCTTTTGGATACGTTAATTTTTTTATTCAACACAAAAGTTTTTACTTTTGGCTTTTCTTTCGGTGTATTTATAGGGGCCATTTCTGAAGAGATAACTTTCTTTTCTTCTTTAATTTCTCTTTCTGATTCTATAAAGGCACTATCTTGTTGAAGTTTTTTTGTACTTTTTGATAAATTTTGTTTTTTAAAAAAACTTTCTCTATGTTCTAAAGTATGACATGAGCTGAAAAAAAATATTGTTAGGAAAACAAACAAAATTTTATTAGATATTTTATACATAACTGATATTCATAAATATTATTTTTATTAAGTCTATGTAAAAGTGATTTCCGAGGAGAAAATGAACTATTTAAAAGATACTATTACATTTGTAGGTAACGCTATCGTTGATATTGTTAGTCAATCTTCTGATGAAATTTTGAGAGATTTAAATATAAAAAAAGGCTCAATGCAGCTTATTGATGAGAAAATGGCTGAAAAGTTTTTAACTATAATTAAAAACCCAACTGTAATTTCTGGAGGAAGCGCGGCAAACACTGCTGTTGGTTTTAGCTCTTTAGGGGGGTGTGCTTACTTTGTTGGCCAGATTGGTAATGACAATTACGGAGACCTCTTTTCTAAAGATATTAATAAATCTGGTGTTCTCTTTGAAAAAACAGAAACCTCAACAAAAGAGAAAACCTCAAAAAGTATTATCCTTGTGACACCAGACGCTGAAAGAAGTATGAATACGTTTCTTGGTGCTAGTGTAAATTTTAATATTCGGAGTATTAATGAAGATCTAATTTTGAAGAGTAATTATATTTATATCGAGGGTTATTTATTTGATCAAGATGAGGCTAAAAAAGCAATTTACCAGTGCTGTAAATTAGCTAAAGACAATAATTGTAAGATTGCACTAACTTTGTCAGATCAATTTTGTGTTGAGAGACATAGGCAAGATTTTTATGATTTAATAAAAAAATATGTTGATATTATTTTTGCAAACGAGGCTGAAATAACCAGCCTTTTTCAAAATAATTTAGAACAAAGTTTAATTGAAATTAAAGGAAATGTTGAAGTAGGTGCTATAACTTTAGGCTCCAAAGGTTCTATAGTTTTTAAAAATCATGAGAGTTTTTCGATTGATCCAATTGAAGTAACAAAAGCTGTAGATACTACAGGTGCAGGTGACTTGTTTGCTTCTGGTTTTTTGTATGGTTTAGTAAATGACAAACCAATTAAAGAATGTGGGGATATTGGTAGCAAATCTGCTGCCGAGATAATAAAGCATTTTGGAGCCAGGCCTAAAACGTCTTTAAAGACAATTCTTTAATGGATATTTAGCTTGTATATAGAGCATTATATGCTGAAATAGACGCAGAGTTCACTATATCAGAAACCGATGATCCCATTTGAACAATTTGGAATGGTTTTTCACCACCAATCATTAACGGTCCTAAAATAGAACCATTCCCAATTTTTTGAAGTAATTTAAATGATATATTTGCTGCTAGTAGACTTGGCATTATTAAAACATTAGCAGGTCCAGAAAGTCTACAAAATGGATAATTCTCTTTAATAAGGTCATAATCGAGAGCAACCTCAGGAGTCATTTCTCCATCAAATTCAAAATCAACCTTTCTATCATTTAAAATTTCTACTGCCTGTTTTAAATTTTCAGAGCTAGGTCTTGAAAGACTTCCAAAATTTGAAAAAGATAGTAAGGCTACTCGAGGAGTATAACCAAGATTTTTTACAGTATTTGCTATTCCTGTCGCAATATTAGCTAATTGTTCTGCATTTGGAGTGTCGTGTATATTAACGTCTCCAATGAAGACTGTTCTTTCCTTGGAGACCATCATAGACATTGATAAAAAACCTTGGTCTTTTGTAGAGGAGATTACCTTTGTAATATCATTAAAACATCTTCCAAATGGTCTTGTTACACCAGTGACCATAGCATCTGCATCACCGCAAGCTACCATGGATGCTGCAAATACATTTCTATCTTGATTAATCAATCTTTGACAATCTCTCCTTAAATGACCTTGTCTATGAAGAAGTTTGTATAAATTATCTATATATTTTTTATTGTTTTTACTCAAACTTGAATTATGTATAATTAGTTCACTTAAACCATCTAGGTTTACCTTTTTCATAGTTTCTTTAACTACGTTTTCTCTACCAATTAAAATAGGTATTCCAAATCCCGAATTATAAAATGATAATGCAGCTCTTATTGTTTTTTCTTCTTCTCCTTCTGCAAATACAACCCTTTGTTTTTTATTTTTAATTCTAGATTTAATGGGTTCTAGAATAGATGCAATTGGGTTGGTTCTACCCTCCAATTCTCTCTTATATATATCAATATTTTTAATTGGTTTCTTGGCTACACCGCTATCCATAGCAGCCTTTGCAACTGCTGATGACACAAAAGATATAAGTCTTGGGTCAAATGGCGCTGGTATAATATAGTCCTTGCCATAATGTAATTGAACACCATGATATGCGGCATTTACCTCATCAGGAACATCCTCTCTAGCTAATGATGCGATAGCTTTTGCGGCAGCAATTTTCATTTCTTCATTGATAGTAGTTGCTCTTACATCTAATGCCCCTCGAAAAATATAAGGGAATCCAAGTACATTATTTACTTGATTTGGGTAGTCAGATCTTCCTGTGGCTATAATGGCGTCTGATCTAACGCTCTTAATTTCTTCAGGCATAATTTCTGGTATGGGATTTGCCATGGCAAATATAATGGGTTTATCAGCCATATTTTTAACCATTTCTTTAGTAACAGACCCTGGCACGGAGAGACCTAAGAAAACATCTGCGCCTTTAAGGGCATCTTCTAATGTTCTTGATTTTGTTTCAACAGTATGTCCTGATTTCCATTGATTCATATTAGTTTGTCGACCACGAAAAATTACTCCTTCTCTGTCAACTAAAATAACATTTTGACTTTGCGCTCCCATTGCTTTTAAAAGTTCCACACAAGCAATGGAAGCGGCTCCGGCTCCATTACAAACAAATGTTGTGTTTTTTATATCTCTGTTTGTTAGGTGAAGTGCGTTTATTACACCAGCAGCTGTAACGATAGCTGTTCCATGTTGATCGTCATGAAAAACTGGAACATTCATTCTCTCTCTTAATTTTTGTTCAATTATAAAACAATCAGGGGCTTTAATATCCTCTAAATTAACCCCACCAAAGGTTGGCTCAAGTAAAGAAACAGCTTCAACAAATTTGTCAGTATCTTCAGTATTAATTTCTAAATCGATACCATCTACATCTGCAAATTTTTTAAAGAGTACAGCTTTACCTTCCATAACTGGTTTAGATGCAGCCGCACCTATATTTCCTAAACCCAATACAGCCGTTCCATTTGAAATAACAGCCACTAGATTTCCTTTAGAAGTATAGTCATAAATTGTTTCAGAGTTTTTTTCGATTTCAAGACATGGTGTTGCTACGCCTGGAGAATAAGCCAAAGACAAATCATGTGAACCAATTAATGGAGTTGTAGGTGTTATTTCTAGTTTGCCCGGTCGTCCTTTTTTATGATACTCTAAAGCTTCCTTTTCTAAATTTGATTGAGCAGTATCCTCGTTTTTGTTTGTAGACATTCCATCCTCTAAAACTTAATATGATTTAATTCATAATATAAATGAATTTATTTAAAATACTTTAACTAAATTAAAATTAATAACAATTTTAAAAATTAGATTTTAACTCTAAAGGGAATTAGTTAATTTTGAAAAGCGTCAACACCCCAATGATGGAACAATATTTAACAATTAAAAATCAACATAGAGACACTTTGTTGTTTTATAGGATGGGTGATTTTTATGAGCTTTTTTTTGAAGATGCTGTTGTTGCTTCAAAAGCTTTAGATATTGCCCTTACAAAACGAGGAAAGTCTAATGGCAAAGATATCCCAATGTGTGGAGTGCCTTTCCATTCAGCAGATAATTATTTACCAAAGTTAATTAAAAAAGGTTTTAATGTAGCTGTCTGTGAACAGACAGAGACAGCAGATGAAGCCAAATCAAAACTTAAAAAGGGGCCGCTTAAAAGAGAAGTCGTCAGAATAATTTCACCTGGCACTTTAACTGAAGATAATTTACTAGAAAGAAAAAAGAATAATTTTTTAGGGGCAATATCAGTTTTGAAGGATACTATTTGCGTAGCTTGGGTTGATATTTCCACAGGATGTTTTAAATCAAGACAGTTATCAAAAGAAACAAATTTTTCTAACCAAAAACAAGTTCTCACTAACTTTTTAATGAGAATTGGTTTTTCAGAAATCTTAGTATCTAATGATATGGACATACATATAATAGAAGAAGAATGGCATAATCTTTTAAAAAAGCAGTCGCCTAGTTTATTTCATTTTGAATCCTCATTGGAAGAACTTTGTAAATATTTTGAGGTTCTTTCTATGGAAGGTTTAGGAAAATTCAATAAAGGTGAAATTATAGCTGCTGGCGTTTTACTATCATATTTAAAATTAACACAATGTGGTACAATGCCACTCCTTTCAGCACTACAATCTGAAACTGACAGTAAAATTTTAGAAATTGATTATTTTACTCAAAAATCACTTGAAATTTTGACAAATCTATCTGGAGAGCCTGAGGGGAGTCTAATATCTTGTATTGATGAAACAAAGACTGCGGGTGGTTCTCGATTGCTAAAACAAAGGTTAATAGAACCTTTTTTTCAAATCAATCAAATACAAGATAGACATGATTTAGCAAATTGGTTTTTACAAAGTAATAGCAATATTGATGAGTATCAAAGCCTACTTGATAATATACCAGATTTTGAAAGATCATTATCCAGGATTTCTTTATTAAGAGGTACTCCTAAAGATCTTTACTTAATTTCAGAAGGACTTCTGAATGTTGAAATTATTTTAAAAAGTTTAATCTCTAATAAAAGTTCAAATATAAAACTAAACCTTTTAGAATTAATCATTACAAATTTAAGTATTGACTATAGTTTGTTTGCGAAAGTCAAAAACTCTCTTAAACATGAACTACCGTCATCTATAAAAGATGGAGGATTTATTAGGGATGGTTATGATAGCAAGCTAGATAATTTAAGAATGTTAAGGGGTAATGAAATTGAACAAATTTCAAAACTTCAAAAAAAATATTCAGATTTAACAAACATTAATTCATTAAAAATTAAACATAACAGAATGTTAGGGTACCACATAGAAGTCAGGGCTCTTCATGACCAATCTATAAGAAATCTAGATATGTTTATTCATAGACAAACAACTGCACAAACATCTAGATTTACAACTATCGAACTAAATGATTTAGAAACAAAGATTTTAACTTCACTAGATGAATCTATAAAAATAGAGGTTGATATCTTTAATAGATTCACCAAAGCAATAATTGAAAAAGGAAAAGAAATTTTAAGTATTGCACACTCAATTGCAGAGTTAGATATAGCTATTATGGTTGCCAATCATGTAAGTGACAGGAATTATGTATGCCCAACAATGCTAGAAGAAAAGGTTTTAGAAATAGATGAAGGTAGACACCCTGTAGTAGAACAAAATATGAAATTTCATAAAAATTCTTTTGTATCTAATAGTTGTTCTTTAAATGAAGAAGAAATTATATGGCTTATTACTGGCCCCAATATGGCAGGAAAATCAACTTATTTGAGACAAAATGCTCTTATTGTAATTATGGCTCAAGCTGGCTTATTTGTACCAGCTAAAAAAGCAAAAATTGGGCTTGTTGATAAAATTTTCTCTCGTGTGGGTGCTGCTGATGATCTTGCTAAGGGACAATCTACTTTTATGATTGAAATGATTGAGACTTCACTTATTTTGAATACTTCTACTGATAAGTCTTTAGTTATTCTTGATGAAATAGGAAGAGGAACAGCTACGTTTGATGGTTTGGCAATAGCGTGGTCAGCTTTAGAATACTTACACAATGTTATCAAGCCCAGAACCCTTTTTGCTACACATTATCATGAATTGACAGAACTCAAAGAAAGTCTCACAAATATATCTTGTCACAAAATGTCAATTAAAGAATGGAACAACTCAATTATATTTTTGCATAAAATTTTAGATGGTGAAGCAGACAAATCATATGGTATTCATGTTGCAAAATTAGCTGGGTTACCTGTTTCTGTAACAGAAAAAGCAACACAACTTTTGGATTTTTTAGAAAATAATAATAAAAATAAAAATTTAAAAAAAGCTTATCAAAATCAAAGTCCAGAAATTCAAAAATCTGATAAATTTTTTGGAGAATTTGATAAAATAGATATTAATAATATTAGTCCTCTTGATTCATTAAACCTTCTTCATAAACTTAAACTATTGAGAAACTCCGATGACTAAGTTTTCTCTAAATAAAAAATTTTCATTTTTTAAAGTCTCAAGCTCTGAAAAAAAAACTTCTAGTTATATAACTGTAGATGAAAACTTAAATCAAAATGCTTCGTGGTTTCAAAGTATGGAGCCAATAAATTATGCAAGAAAGAAGTCACTAAAATTGCATGAAATTGAAGACTTTGTATTACATGAAGTTGATAAAAAACTTCCTAACGAAAAATTGTTTAAGAGTTTAAAAGCAGACTTTGATAGTAAAAAAGAGTTAATAAAGCAAACTTTTATGAAAACTTCTGATGGATCCTTATGCGTCGGTCAAAATGTTATTTTGATAGACAGTCTACTAAAAGTTTTATTTAAAAATATTTACTTATCTGTTTACAAGGATGAAAACTATAAGTTCTCAATGGTTGCTGTTGGTGGTTATGGTCGAGGGGAATTGGCGCCATTTTCTGACCTTGATCTATTGTTTTTAATTCCAGATTTTCTTAATAAAACTGATACTCAAAAAATAGAAAATATTGTTCAATCAATACTCTATGCTCTTTGGGATTTTGGTTTTACAGTTGGCCATTCCACAAGATCTGTTCAAGATTGTATAAAGAAAAGTAATGAGGATTTGACAATTTCCACAAGCTTGCTTGAAAAAAGGTTAATAGTCGGCGATCGAAATGTTTATAATTCATTAAAAGACAAATTCAATAGTCTAATTAAAAAAACGAGAACGTTAAACTTTGTTCATGCAAAATTGCAAGAATCTGAGCTTCGACATAATAAATTTGGAGGCTCTAGATATGTTGTTGAGCCTAATGTAAAAGATGGTAAAGGTGGCTTAAGAGATATTCATACTGTTGGCTGGATATCAAAATTTGTATATGAAATAGATTCTATTTCAAAATTAATAAATATGGGTGTTTTGTCAAAACGAGAAGCAATTGCATTTGCAGAGGCTCAAAGATTTCTCTTATCCGTAAGGTGTCACCTTCATTATAGAGCTAAAAGAGAAGATGATAGACTTGCAATGGATGCTCAACTTGAAATTGCTAGCGCTATGAACTTCAAAAATACATCAACTCAAAAAGACGTTGAAAGGTTTATGAAAAGGTATTTCCTGGCAACAAAAGCAGTTGGTAATCTTACACGAATTTTTTGTGCTGAAATTGAGTCTGAATTTAATAAACCTCTTCGAATAAATTTTTTGAGTTTTAAAAAAAAGTTAAATGTAGAGCCATTTTCTATCGAGGTGGGTCGTTTATTTGCAAAAAACAAAGAAATTTTATTTGAAAATCCTATTAATATCTTAAAGTTATTTCATATTTCTCATGAGAAAAACATAGATATCCACCCTAAGACAATCAGACAAGTAACTAGTTTAGTGTCTTTAATAAATTATGAAGTTCGAAACGATTTTCAAGCTAATAAATTATTTTTAGATATTTTAACTAGTGAGAAAGATCCATCTAGAACATTAAGGGCAATGAATGAATCAAATGTACTAGGAAAATTTTTACCGGAGTTTCAAAAGATTGTATGTCTTATGCAATTTGATATGTATCACTCTTATACTGTCGATGAGCATACGCTTTTTACAATTTCTAACCTTCACTCTCTTAAAAATGGAAATTTTAAATCTTTTGCACCCCTGGCTAGTGAGATTATTTCACAAATTAACTCTTACAGGTGTTTATTTGTTGCTATGCTATTGCACGATATAGCAAAAGGCAAGAAAGGAGACCATTCAGAAAATGGAGCTTTAATAGCTTCCGTAGTTTGTCCAAGGCTGGGTCTTAATGAAGAAGAAACTAGAACTGTTGAGTGGTTAGTTTTAAACCATCTATTGATGAGTAAGACTGCTTTTCGATATGAGTTAGGCGATCCCAAAACAATAAAAGATTTTTCAAATAAAGTAGTAACAGTAGAAAGATTAAAATTACTTTTGGTTTTGACGGTAGCAGACATAAAAGGGGTTGGTCCAGATATATGGAATGATTGGAAAGGCTCGCTTATTTCGGAATTATTTCTGAAATCTTTTGATTTTCTTAATAATCGAAAATCTTCATCAGTTATAATTGAAAGTACAATAGACACCAAAAACTCACTAAAAAAGCACTTGTTAAATAATGGATATTTTGAAAAAGATTTCATTAATTATTCAAAAAAATACTACTCAAATTATTGGAAAATATTTGATATCGCGAATGTCGTAGAGCATTTTGAGATTTTTTCAAAAATGAAAAATGAAGATTTAAAATTCAAGGTCCACTTTTTTAAAGAATCCAAAACCAAAGCCTCACAACTCTTAGTTATAGCTCCTGATCATCACGGTTTATTTTCCTTAATTTCTGGATTAGTTGCTGCTTCTGGATTTGATGTCGTTAGTGCTAAAATTATTACTAGATCTGATGGTTATGCGTTAGATACTTTTTTTATTCAAACCAAAGATAAAAAACCAATAACGGATGATTATACCAGAAAAAAAATAATTAAATATATATCAACAGGGTTAGAGGGTCGATTAAACTTAGAAAAAGAATTAAATATTAAATGGAAAGAAATTCCTGCTAGATATAGAGCTATTAAAGCACCGGTTAGAGTAATTATTGATAACAAAAAAAGCAATAACTTTACTATCTTAGAGGTGAAATGTAAAAACGCCCCAGGCGTGCTTTACAGAATAACAAAAGTTATTACTGGTTTAGGATGTCAAATCAACACAGCAAATGTCTCAACTTATGGAGATAGGGTTGTTGATATTTTTTATTTAAAAAATGCATTTGGTTCAAAAATAGATGATAATAAGACAATAGAAAAAGTTAGAAATGGTATTTATCATATTCTAGAAGAATCAGACCCAGCAAATCAAATGACCAAACCTTGAGATAATATATGAAAGATAAAAATTCTTTTTTCATAAGAGGTTTTACACAATCAGCAATATTTACGTTTATGAGCCGAATTTCTGGTTTTATTAGAGATATTTTTATTGCAGCTTTTTTAGGTGCTGGAATTTTCTCAGATATTTTTTTTATTGCTTTTAAATTGCCAAATTTGTTTAGACGTGTGACGGCTGAAGGTGCTTTAACATCAGCAGTTGTTCCTATTTATTCAAAACTTAGGGAACAAAAAAATAAATTTTTAGCAGATAAATATCTTATGTCATTAATTTGGAAGCTGATATTGTTGCTGTGTGTTATAGTAATAGTCCTGCAAATAATTATGCCTTTCGTGGTTTATTTTTTAGCTCCAGGCTTCTCAGATGATAGTGATACAATTGATAAAATCATAATAATGACAAGGATCACAATATTTTTTATGCCCTTAGTATCCGTTGTCGCATTATTAGGAGTTGCCACAAATGTTTCTGGTAAATTTTGGGCTTTATCTTTTACACCTATAATTTTGAATTTTTGTTTAATCATTGGCTGTTTTTTTATAGAAGAAAATTTAATTATAAGATCTCTTCCTCTTGCAGTAGCAACAGTCTTAGCCGGTATTTTCCAATTAATATTTATGATTTTAATCATTAAAAATTTCAATGTTATGAAAGTTAAAAAAATAAAGGGAAAATCAAATGATTTAGGTGATCAAAATAAAATTAAAATTTATTTAAAAAAAACCTGGGCCAAATTTTTGCCTGCTGCATTTGGAGGAGGTATTTTACAGGTTAATTTACTCGTAGACACTATTTTAGCTAGTCTATTGGGTTTTGGGTCTATATCTTTTCTTTATTTTGCAGATAGAATTGCTCAGTTACCATTAGGTATTATTGGTATAGCATTGGGCTCTGTTCTATTAACCTCATTGTCAAAAGAATACGCAAAAAAAAATAAAAAGAATTTCTCAAACAATTTAATAATATCTCTAAAAATTGGACTTTTTTTCTCTATTCCGACAGCTGCTGCTTTTATAAGTTTCTCTGAACTTTTTGTTAGGGTTTTATTTGAAAGAGGTGAATTTACCTCTCTAGAGACAATTCAAACCTCTCACGCCTTAGTTGCGTATTCATTAGGCATCCCTGCATTTATTATGCTTAAATCATGTCAGCCTGCATTTTTCGCAGAAGGTGACACTAAAACACCATTATATATTGGTATTATATTATTAATGCTTAATATTTTGTTATCAATATTGTTTATGTACTATTGGGAGCATGCTGGTATTGCTCTAGCAACTTCGGTGGTCTCTTGGATTGGTGTTGTAATTTACATTTTTTTATTAATTAAAGCTGGCAAAATATTGAGGCCAATTAATAATCAATATAATAAATATATAAATTATAATACACTACTTATCTATTTTTTTAAAATTTTAATGGTCTCTCTTTTAATGATAGGGTTAATGCAATTACTTTTTTATTTTTCATCAATTCATCAAATAAATGATATATTAATTCTAAGTCTTTTAGTAACAAGTGGCCTTTTAATCTATGTTTTGACAACTTTTGTTTTAGGATATATTCCTCAACAATTATTAAATTTCTATATTTCTAAATTTGAGAAAGCTAAATAATAAATGACAAACGAGACTATAAAGAAAAATCCACAAAGAATTTTTTCTGGCATTCAACCTACTGGTAATCTGCATCTTGGAAATTACTTAGGCGCAATTAAAAACTGGGTAAGTCTTCAAAATGATATTCCTTCAATTTTCTCAATCGTTGACCTCCACGCTATTACAGTTCCCCAAGATCCAGTCAAACTTAGGGCGTCCATACATGAAGTAACAGCAGCTATTATTGCATCGGGTGTTGATGTTAAAAGTTCTATTTTATTTAACCAATCATCAGTAAAAGAACATACTGAGCTGGCTTGGATTTTTAACTGTGTATGTAGAATTGGGTGGCTGAACAGGATGACACAATTTAAAGAAAAAGCTGGAAAAAATAGAGAAAAAGCTACAGTTGGCCTTTATAGTTATCCAGTATTAATGGCTGCAGATATTTTACTTTATAAAGCTACACACGTTCCTGTAGGAGATGATCAGAAGCAACATATAGAATTAGCTAGAGACATTGCTTCAGCTTTTAACAATATGTTTAAAAATGAGAAAAATGAAGATTTTTTTAGCTTACCGGAGCCATTAATACTTGGTACAGCTACACGTGTAATGAGTCTAAGAGACGGCACAAAAAAAATGAGTAAATCTGATGGGTCAGATGCATCACGCATAAACTTAACAGATACTAGAGACCAAATATCTAATAAAATTAGAAAAGCAAAAACAGACCCGAATCCACTGCCTGAAACTTTAGATGAATTAAAAACTAGGCCAGAGGCATTAAATCTAATAAATATTTATGCAGCTTTATCTTCTCAAAAAACATCAAGTATTTTGGAACAGTTCAGTGGCAAAGGTTTTTCATACTTTAAACCTCAACTTATTGAACTGGCAGTTGAAACATTGAGTCCAATTTCATCTGAGATGAGAATTTTATTAAAAGACACGATAGAAATTGATAAAATTTTAAAAATTGGTCAAGAAAAAGCAAAAAATATTGCTGAGCCAATATTAAAAGATGTCAAAAACTTAGTAGGTTTTATTAATTAGTATCAAAAAATATAGGAATTTTTAAAATAAGCATTATATACTCTATCAAAGGAGAATAAATATGTTCATTCAAACAGAAGATACGCCAAATCCAGATACGCTAAAATTCATTCCTGGTACTGCTGTTTTAGATAAGGGCACATCAGATTTCCCTAATTCAGAATCAGCTAACACATCCCCGCTTGCATCAAGACTTTTTGAAATTGAGGGTGTAAGTAGAGTTTTTTTAGCTACTGATTTTATATCTGTAACAAAACAAACAGAATTAGATTGGAACAATCTTAAACCCTCAATATTAACTGGGATTATGGACCATTTTTCAAGTGGACTTCCAGTAATAAATCAAAGTGATGAGAGCAACTTAGAAAATAGTAATCCTGAAGACAGTGAAACTATTAAACAAATTAAAGATTTGTTAGAAACTCGAGTCAGGCCAGCAGTTGCTATGGATGGGGGGGATATTTCCTTTTGTTCGTTTGAATCAGGCGTTGTAACGTTGCAAATGAAAGGAGCTTGTGCTGGTTGTCCTTCGAGCACAGCTACATTAAAAATGGGTATTGAAAATATGTTAAGGCATTACATCCCAGAAGTTACTGAAGTAAGAGCGGCAGAACTGTAACTTTCTAGATTTTAGTGATTATTAAATTAGATAAAATTTTTAGAAATATGATTCTCAAGTATCCACGTGACATTTATTTTTTAATGATAACGCTTTTTTTATTTGCCGTAGGCTTTACAGTTCCAATAGATAAAAAGAGTGATAGATTTTTTTCATTAAAAAAAAATTATGAAAATAATTTAAAATATTTAAAAAAATCTAAAACTGTCAGTACTGTTATAAAAGACCAACAAATAAATAATAATAGTTTTGTGCTTCAGTGGTCAAAAAAAATTTTAACTCAGGCTGAAAAAAAATCCCCTATTTCCAGGGAGTTTTTTCTTTATATCCCTAATGAAATTAATGATAATAATACGACTGATAAAAAAGATATTTTTATAAGTATTTTATTACCTATTGCTTTGAGAGGAAACGAGATTGTCTTAGAAGAAAGAGAATTGATAAAAAATATTTTTAAATATAATGATATTTCTGGGATCCAATTTTTTTCAAAAAAATATAAGGTTCAAAATTATAAAAACATTAATTTTACTAATTTAAGTGATAAACAATTAGATAAATTAAAATCAGAATTAATGGTCAAGGTTAATACCATTCCAATTTCTATGATCCTCGCTCAAGCCATTATTGAGAGCGGTTGGGGTACTTCAAGATTTGCTAGGGAAGGAAATGCCTTATTTGGTGAATGGACATGGCAAAAAAATACTGGAATTAAGCCACTACAAAAATTAAATGCAAATTACTCAGTAAAGAGTTTTACGAATATAACAGAATCACTAAATTCTTATATTTTAAATTTAAACAGGCATGACGCATATAAAGAAATGAGAAGTTATAGACATAAAAAAATTAAAAATGGCAATGAAGTACCTGGTTATGAAACAGCAAATTTTTTAGATGGTTATGCTGAAATTGGACATGTATACGTGACTAAGGTTAAGGAGATGATAATATCCAATAAATTATATAAGTATGACAATTTACAACTTGATTAAAATAAAACTTATCTGATTATAAATTGTCGTCCAAGCCACCTCCATCTATTATCATTGGCAGCCATTGTACAATTAATTCTACCTCTTCCTAATGGAAATGGTTCACTTAATCTAACTTCTATTCTTGTTTTACCGAGTCTTTTTGTCTCTGATTTAATTCCTTTGCTAGCAAAACACCTCACTGCATTATTTGGTTTTATAGATGAAGATAATGTGAAACCATAGTTAGGTGGGTTTTTGCTTATCACAGGATCAAGGGGCGAAAGATCAGAAATAGGGATGGGTAAAGCATTTACTGCTAAAATAAATCTATCAATACTACCGTATTGTTCATTCATAGCAAAGCGAGGCAATTGAAACAAACCCAAACTTTTGTGGGCAACCCCCGAATGTTGTCCAAATGCCGCTAAAAACCCGTTTGCTTTCACTAATTCTAAAACTTCCAAACTATATTCACCGTAAGGATAAGCAAAAAACGAAGGTTTGCTCCCAATTTCATCTACAAATCGTTTGTTAGAAATTGCAAGTTCTTCGATTATCTGTGACTTGGTTAATTTATCTAAATGTGGGTGTGATTTTGTTTGGCTTCCAATTGTAATACCATTGTCTCTTAATGTTCTGATTTCTTCCCAACTCATGTATCCTGGAATATTATTATCAATAACGTCGGTAGAAACAAATAAAGTAAATGGCAAATTATATTTTTTAAAAATTGGCCAAGCATAATCAAAGACTGAAGAGTAGGCGTCATCTATAGTTATCACTATAGATCTATCATTTGTAAGTTCTTCTTCATTTATTGCTTTAAAAGCTTTTTTAATATCTACTACATTATATTTTGGTTTGATTAATTCATTAATATGACTTTCAAACTGTTCTTTTCTTATGTTTGTAGAGGGATATCTGCTATCTCCAAATCTATGATACATAATTACAGATGCATAGTTAGCACTAGGTAATACATTAGTTTGAGTTGTTTGAGAAAATGATATTTTGGGAAATATTAGAATTAAAAAAACTAGAAAGTAATGCATATTTTCCCCAAATTTTTATATTAAGTAACTCGATTTTATTTTGTATATATTTAAACAAAAATTTTAATTAAGAAAAAATAAAAATCATGATCCTCGCTATTGAAATTAACTCGTTGTACTTATCTCTTTGTCTTTTAAAAGATAACAATTTAGTTAATAGTTTTTCCACTTCATTTAAAAATAAATTATCTGAAATTTTAATTCCCACGATTAATAAATTTTTAATAACAAATTCCATAGGTTTCCAAGAGATATCAATTTTAGCTATAGGTTGTGGACCAGGAAGTTTTACTAGTATAAGAACCCTTATTGCAGCAGGCAAAGGTATCACATTATCCAATAGACATATTAAAAGTATCGGCATAAATTCATTAGCTGCATTAGCAATGTCAGCTATAGACGAAGCGAAAACAAGAAAAGTTGAATATATTATTTCATCAATTGACTCAAAAAGGGATGAACCTTTTATACAAACCTTTCAAATAACTGAGACTAAAAACAATGGAAATCTCAAACCTGTTAACAAAATCCAATCTATAAAAATGCCTAATTTAAAACAATATCTCCTAGACCATAATTTAGAAAATAATAATATTTTGTTTGTTGGATATAATAAGGAATTAATTCCTAAAAATAAATTAAACTTACATACCTTAAATACAATAAATCAATATTCTGATGCTTTGCTAGTTGCAAAACTTTGTTATTCACTGTTTTCAAACAAAATTAATCTTAGTTATTCGGAAATTGGCTTTAATTATTATAAACCTTTATATGTTAGGTTTGCAGATATAAATCAATGAATTTTAAAATTAGCCCATGCAATAAACAAGAATACTATTTAATAGCAAATTTAGAAAAATCACTCTTTGACTCTCCTTTTTCAATCAAAGATTTAGAAAATATGAGTTTACAAGAAGCCTTTAAAATATGGAAAATATATGGGGATAGTTTGATTGGATATGTTTGCTTTTTTCAAGTAAAGAATGAAGTTGAAATCATAAAAATAGGAATAATGAAATCTCATCAGGGTAAAAATTACGGCACCTATTTAATCACAAAAATTAAAAAACTTTCTATAAGAAAAATATTTTTAGAAGTCTCTAGTCTTAATAAAATAGCAATAAAATTTTATGAGAAAAATGGATTTAAAATAATTGGTGTAAGAAAAAATTATTATACTCTTAGAGACAATTCTAAAGTCAATGCAATAAGATTACTATATGAGCTTTAATAAAAATGAAATACTTTTACAGCATAAATCATTATCTTCAATTTTATAAGGTAATCTAATGTTAGCAAGAATAGTAGAAGAAACTACAAGTTTTTACCCTCTAAAAATTAACAAAATAAAAAACTTTTTTGATCATAAAGACTTCTTTTTGAAATATCATAACTCTAGTAATAAATTTCCTATAATAGAGTCTGAAAATTACATTATTAAATTAGTACAGACGAAATCAGAGCTAAAACAAGCCCAGGCCCTTAGATATTCAGTATTCTATAAAGAAAAAAGAGCTAAGGCTACCTTACAGAAAAAAATAATTAAACTAGATTATGACAAAATTGATAAATTTGCGGATCATTTGATTGTCGTAGATAAAAATACAAAAAATAAAGTTGTTGGAACTTATAGATTAATTAGGGGGGATGTAGCAGAATTATTTGGAGGTTTTTATTCCTCATCTGAGTTCAATCTTGAAAATATTATTAATAATTATCAAAACAAACACATCCTAGAATTAGGTAGATCTTGTGTGCATCAAAAATATAGAAATGGATCTATAATGAACCTTCTTTGGAAAGCTATAGCTGAATACGTTAAATTGTTTGATATTAAAGTTTTGATTGGGTGTGCAAGTTTCTCAGGAATAGATCCCCTTAAGTATACAGAAGAACTGTCATACTTGAGGGTAAATTTTTCTTTACCAAAAAAATTTTCTATTAAAAGTTATGATAATAATATTTACCCAGCCTTTAAATTAAATGATAAAAACTTAAATCAATTAAGAACTTTTGCCAAGTTACCTCCCCTCATAAAAGGTTATCTTAGAGTTGGAGGTAAAGTAAGTGACAGTTTCTTCGTTGATCACAATTTTAACACTATAGATCTTTGTATTGTAGTGAGAACAAATGATATAGATAAAAAATATAAGAAAAAATACTTAAATTAATATGGTCAAAGATATTATTAATGAAAAACTATATTCAAACCCATTACAGAATCTAAATTCTTTAGATCATCTAACCTTCGCTATTAAACTCATATTATTTGTTATAGCTGCAATAATTCTAATTTTGGTTAATTTTTTTTTGGGTAGGTTTGTAAAGTCGATTAGAAATAATTCACCAATATTTTTTCATAAGTTTCTATTATGGACACTGTCTATAAATGTAGAAATAGAAGGTCAGATAGAAATAGCAAAAAATTGTAACCTGTTTGTAAGTAATCATATATCTTACTTAGATATACCGATTTTAGGTTCTAACTTTCCTCTAAGATTTGTAGCTAAGTCAGAGGTGGCCTCTTGGGGTATTTTTGGTTTTTTGGCTAAGCTTGCTCAAACTATTTTCATAAAAAGAAATAAGAACGATACATTTAACCAAAAACATAAATTAAAAAAATTATTATTATCAAATGAAAAAATTTTGATCTTTCCTGAGGGGACTACTTCTGACGGTAATCGTGTGCTTGATTTTAAGTCAAGCTCATTTTCTGCAGTAGAAAAAGAAAACTTTAGGATTCAGCCAATAACACTGGTATATTCAGAATTTAATGGCATTCCTATAAATAGATGGTTGAGACCTATACTAGCTTGGTATGGTGACATGGATCTTAAGCCACATTTATCGTTTTTAGTTAACTTGAGACCAATAAAAGTGAAATTAATTTTTTCAGATCCCGTTAAATCAGAAATCTTTTCTAATAGAAAACATCTAAATAATTATTTACAAGAGATCATAACAACTAACTATAACAACTCTAAATCAAAATAACTTGCAAATTTTTAATATAACTGGCAGTAAGTGATTTTTATCAAAATAGCTGGTTAGATGAAAAAACTATTTATTAAAACACATGGCTGTCAAATGAATTTTTATGATTCTGAGAGAATGACAGATTTGCTTAAACCTCATGGTTATGAATTAGACAATAGCGCTGAAGATGCAGATTTGATAGTCTTAAATACATGTCATATTCGTGAGAAAGCAGTTGAGAAAACTTTTTCTGAGCTAGGTCGTATAAGAAACCAAATAAATTTAAGGGAAGAAAAAACAGGGAAAAAGTCTATAGTTGCAGTAGCTGGTTGCGTCGCACAAGCTCAAGGCAAAGAAATAATGAAGAGGTCACCCTGGGTCGATATAGTTGTTGGGCCACAGTCATACCAAACCCTACCTGATCTTATAGCTAAGATTGATCCTATTAAAAAGAATAAGAATATAAACATTGACTTTCCTACAATACCAAAATTTGATCAGTTAGAAAATCAGATCTTTAATAGAGGGCCTTCGGCATTTTTAACTATCCAAGAAGGTTGTGATAAATTTTGTACCTTCTGTGTCGTTCCATATACTAGGGGCGCTGAGTATTCAAGACCCATTAAGTCAATTGTCGATGAAGCCAAAAAACTAATAGACAGTGGAGCAAAAGAAATCACTCTTTTAGGACAAAATGTCAATGCATGGAGTGCTAAAAGTTCTGATAAAGATGATTGGGGGTTAGGGAAATTAATTAATGAGTTAGCAAAAATTGATAATTTGCAATCAATAAGATACACTACCTCTCATCCATTAGATATGGATTTAGAGCTTTTAGAGGCTCATAGAGATATAAAAAAATTAATGCCTTACTTACATCTACCAGTTCAATCTGGTTCTGATAAGATTCTTAAATTAATGAATAGAAAACATACGTCGCTTGAGTATATGAAAGTTATAGAAAAGGTAAGGTACTATAAACCTGATATAGCAATATCAGGTGACTTTATCATTGGTTTTCCAGGGGAGACTGATAAGGATCATCAAGCTACAATAGGTTTAATAAAAGAAATTAAATACTCACAAGCCTATTCTTTTAAATACTCTATAAGGCCAGGAACCCCGGCGGGCTCTTTTGATGATCATGTAGATGAGAACTTAAAAAAATTAAGATTGCAAGAAGTTCAAGAGCTTTTAAGGGTTCAACAAATGCAATTTAATAAAAAATGTATAAATTCAAACTTGAAAGTTTTAGTTTTAAGAAATGGCAAAAAAAATGGACAATATTTAGGAAGGACTCCCTATAATCAATCTATTTATTTTAATTCAGAGCACAAAGACTTAATAGGTTCTATGGTTACAATTCAAGTAACAGACGCCTTTCAAAACAGCCTAACTGGCAATGTTAAAGATAATAAAAGTATTTAATGTTAAAAAATCAACCTAGAAAAAAAGAAATAACTATTGAATTCCCGAATAATTCACTTTTAGCTGTATTGATTGGTCAGCATAGTGTCAATATATTAAAACTTGAGAAATTATTAGACATACATATAAGCCAATTTGGTAATCAATTTAATATATATGGTGATAAAAAAAGCACTGATTTAGGAAAAACCATCTTAACAAATATCTACAATAAACTATCAAACAAAGAGATTGAGGAATTAGACCTGAAATTTTCTAGTTTTGAAACAGAATTAAGGATGTGTAATAAAAAAAACACCACTAATTCAAACTTAAAAAAAGTTAACGAAAAGTTTCAATACAAATTTGAAACTTGGAAGAAGATAATAACATCCAAAAGTTTAGGACAAAATGAATATTTTGATGCACTTAATAATTATGAATTAGTATTTGGTTTAGGTCCTGCTGGTACAGGCAAATCTTATTTGGCAGTTGCCAAGGGAATTGATATGTTAAAAAGAGGACTTATAGAAAAGATAATACTTACGAGACCCGCGGTAGAGGCAGGCGAAAGACTTGGTTTTTTACCTGGAGATATGAAAGAAAAAATAGATCCTTACTTAAGGCCTATGTATGACGCATTATATGATATGATGCCTTCGGATAGGGTAGAAAAAAAGATTATATCAGGAGAAATTGAGATTGCTCCTTTGGCTTTTATGAGAGGAAGAACATTCAACAACGCCTTTGTTATAGTAGACGAAGCACAAAACACTACTTCAGTTCAGATGAAAATGGTTTTAACACGTCTTGGTGAAGGATCTCGAATGGTAATAAATGGAGACTTGAGTCAGGTTGATCTTCCGTCTGGACAGGTTTCAGGTTTACAAGAATCTAAACAAATTCTTTCTAAGATTAGTGATATTAAGATTGTGACTCTTAAAGCCGATGACGTGATCAGGCATCCAATAGTTGCCAAGATCATTAAAGCTTATGATCAAAAAAATAAAAATTAACTTTCACAAATTAATATATTCATGAAAAAAGAATCGATCGATATTCATAAAGTTTGGAAAAATGATACTTTTACAATTGAATTAAACATAGATGGAACTCTATGGACGAAAGATCTTGTTAATAATTTTGAAAAACAACTATTCAAAATCTTAAACGAATTTTCGAAAAGGGTAGATAATTTCAATCCTGAAAAAAGAAATTTAATATCTGTCATGTTTTCCACAGATAAAAAAGTTATGCAATTAAATAAACAGTTTAGAAATATTAATAAACCTACAAATGTTCTTTCTTTTCCATCTTTAACTAATTCCACATCAAAATTTAAGGAAGTTTTTTTAGGAGATATTATATTTTCTATTGAAACGATCTTATCAGAAGCCAAAATTAATAACATAAGTATAATTGATCATTTGATCCACTTATTTATTCATGGTTTATTACATCTACTAGGCTATGATCATAAGACAGAGGATGAGGCTAGGGATATGGAAAATTTAGAAATTACCATTTTAGAACAATTAAGTATACCAAACCCTTATGAAATAAAAAATGAAAATTAAATTTCCCAGTTTTTTTAAAAAAAATAAATTAGAAGATTCTAACACGAATTTTGATAAAGAATTAGAACAGTTTGTAGCAAAGAGAATAAGCGCTGACGACTTAAATGGTAATGCATTAAGTCATGAAAATGAATTATTAAAAAATCTCGCAGGCTTAAGAGGAATTACAGCCGCAGATGTTATGGTGCCAAGAGTTGATATTGTTTCAGTTGCAATGTCTGATAATTTTAAAGATATTGTTAAACAATTGATAAAAACCAATCATAGTAGGGTTCCGGTAAGAAAAGATAGTTTGGACGATATTGTAGGTATTCTTCATATCAAAGACGTGCTTGCTAATTTATTTTTAAAAGAAAAACCAGATATTAAATCTTTATTAAAAGATCCTTTTTTTGTCTCACCATCAATTAGCCTGCTTGATTTATTATATGAAATGAGAGTTAAAAGACGTCACCTAGCCCTAGTGGTTGATGAGTACGGCGGAATTGATGGGCTGGTTACAATTGAGGATCTTGTTGAAGAGCTAGTTGGAGAAATTGAAGATGAACATGAATCCTCTACCGAAATAAGATTAGATAAATTAGAAGATGGCTCAATAGTAGTAGAAGCAAGGATAATCGTTGATTTATTTGAAGATCTTATTAGATCAATAAGGAAAGAAGACTTAAATGATGAAATTGAAACTCTTGGCGGTTTTATTATCAGTATAGCTGGTAGGGTCCCAGTAAAAGGTGAGGTTATAAGATATTCACCTTCAGGATTGAAGTTCGAAATCTTAGAAGCGGATCCACGAAAAATAACTTTAGTTAAAATAATTGGTCTAAACAATATTTCAGATTTAGCTCAATCCACACTTTAATTGTTTTTATGAAAAAAATTTATAAAACTTTAATTTTCTTTTTTTTAGGAGCAATATCAACTTTTGCAGTTCCTCCTTTTTCTTTTTTTCTGACAATCTTCTTCTTAGGATTTGGAATACATAAAATATCCTTATTATCTTCACTTAAGCAAACATTTTTAGCCGGTTGGGCGCTAGGATTTGGTTGGTTTCTATTTGGTTTATATTGGATTGGTTCAGCCTTTATTGTGGCAGATACGTATCATATTTATTTCATGCCGTTTGCTGTAATTTTTTTACCAAGTTTGTTGGCTGTTTTTTGGGGATTGGCTTTTTTATTCGCTAAATTATTTACTAGAAATAAAGATTCTTCGCTGATGATGATTATATTGCTATTATCTTTGTTTGAATATGTGAGAGCCTTTATTTTTACTGGATTTCCTTGGTTAATGCCCTCAATGGTATTGTCAGGAAATGAATATTTCATACAAGCTTTTTCTTATATCGGAAGTTTCGCATGTAATTTAGTAGTTATTACTTTATCTGTCCTACCTTTTATTATTTTTTCTAATATACAAAAAAGAATCATTGTTTTTTTAATATGTTTTATACCAATTACGAGCTTATTTTTATTTAGTTTTTTAAGATATAATAATAAAGAAACACAAACTTATAATAATCAATTAGTCACAATTGTTCAGCCTAATATTAAACAAAAAGAAAAGTGGAATATTAAAAAAAGAAATATACATCTAAAAAAATTAATAGAATTATCTAATTACAGCAATTACAAACAAGACAATTTAGAAAGGCTAATCATTTGGCCGGAAACAAGCTTTGCTGGTTTTATTCCAAATGAAAGATTAGTTTTATCATCTCTTGCTAAGAAAATACTCAAAAATCCTCAAAGTAAATTAGTTGTTGGATTGTTAAGAGTTAATCAAAATGATATTCATAATTCTTTAGTGTTTTTAAACTCAAATGGAGAAATTATATACGAATATGACAAATTGCATTTAGTACCATTTGGTGAGTATATTCCTCTCAGACATGTTCTTAGTGAAGTAGCTAATTATTTCAGCCCAAAAGATTTTTCTCCTGGAAATCCAAAGCCAAATTTTCATTTAGAGGGCTTTGGAGATATTATAACTTTAATATGTTATGAAATTTTATTTTCTAATGAAATTAAAAAAAGAATTACAAAAAAAACAAATCTCTTAATTAATATAACAAATGACGCATGGTTTGGAAAGACTGTTGGTCCTCATCAACACCTTGCATTAGCGAAAATCAAAGCTGTAGAATTAGGTTTACCATTAGTAAGAGTAGCTAACACAGGGATTTCCGCTTTTATATCACCTTATGGTGAAGAAATAACTACAATTAATTTGGACAAAGAAGATACTAAAACAATTAGACTTGTTAATGGGTTACAAAATACTCCATATAAAAAATTTGGAGAAATAATGTTCTTTATGTTAGCAATAATATTTTTTGGCATTAGTTTGATATTATCATCTAAAAAGAAGGAGCACAAATGAGAAAGAATTATCTATTTACTTCAGAGTCTGTTTCAGAGGGTCATCCAGATAAAATATGTGATAAAATCTCAGATACGGTAGTAGATTTACTTTTAAAAAAATATCCTGAGGCGCGTGTTGCTTGTGAAACAATGGTATCAACTAATAGAACTATTATTGCTGGTGAATATAGACTTCCAGAGGAAATAAAAATTGATAATGAAGAAATAGAGCAACACGTTAGACAAGCTGTTAAAGAGATAGGGTATGAGCAAGAAGAATACCATTGGCAAAAAATGGATTTTCAATGTTACCTTCATCAACAATCCTCAGATATAGCGGTAGGGGTGGATAAGGCTGGCAATAAGGACGAAGGTGCTGGAGATCAAGGAATGATGTTTGGTTATGCCTGTGATGAAACAGAAGATTTAATGCCTGCTCCAATTTATTATTCACACAAGATTTTAAAAGAAATGTCAAAAATTAGGCATGCAGATAAAAATTGTATTTTGCTTCCTGACAGTAAATCACAAATAACTCTAGAGTATGTAGAGGGTAAACCTCATAAAGCCACTTCTGTCGTTGTTTCAACTCAGCATATTAAAGGTTGTTCTCAAGAAGACATCAAAAACCTGGTCAGAGACATTGTTATTGATGTCTTGCCGGATGGCTGGATGTGTCCTGAAGAAGAATTTTATGTAAACCCTACTGGCATTTTTGAAATTGGTGGGCCTAACGGTGACGCTGGCTTAACGGGTAGAAAAATAATTGTAGATACATACGGAGGAGCATCTC